>Ga0302135_10000993_pt1 | contig 17190 bp, 24 predicted proteins | sample CBN3_surface_MG_FD_203119 | JGI IMG/M metagenome (GOLD analysis project Ga0302135, IMG submission 203119) | Marine microbial communities from Western Arctic Ocean, Canada - CBN3_32.1 | ecosystem: Environmental > Aquatic > Marine > Oceanic | place: Canada: Western Arctic Ocean | collected...
CGTTGGAGCGGAGTACAACATGCTTGCAGTATCAGATGGGACTATCAATCCTAATCATACTGCTGGATCAGGCGTTGGTGTAGATAGCTTCTTCGTTAAAGCTGACGATGGATCGACTACTGCAACAGACGACGCGGCAAACCCAACAATGGCAGTACCCGGTGAGCTTACCTACCACTTCGGTGGACTTGGCCAGCCTACTACTGATGAGTACCAGCCAATCCAGCCATAATTTGTGGTTGGTTAATATAAAAACGGGGAGTCGGATTACGGTTCGGCTCCCCTTTGGGGGGTTAAAATGGCTGCGGAAAAGATCGAGATTTCAAAATTCAATTTCTGGCTTATTACAGCTTTGCTAACAGCATTGATCGTAGGTGCCGGAACGTGGGCTACAAGCATTAATAATCAGATGGTCAATGGGCAAATATCAAGAGCCACAATGCAGACCACCTTAGTGTCCGTAGACAATAGATTGAAGGACTATCTTGCTCTAGCTGGTGAGCTTCACGCTATGGAAGCTGACATGAGAGAAATCAAAGTGAACACGGATGCCAACACGAAAGAATTAGCATTAGTAAGAGGTTTGAGCTTTCTTGTCGACGCTCAAGAGCAAAGAATGAGACGCTTGGAAGACAAGTGTGTTATTATTTCAAATGAAATAACAGATTTGCAACAAAGATCAGACTAAAGGATTGGGCAACCCTAACAATACAGGATAGCGAATTAAGGACTTCACGATAGTAAAGCATTTGGAGAAAACAAATGGAAACATCACCAAAGGGAGCGTTGAACGGGAAAGACGTAGTAAGCCTGTTCAAGAACGCCGGTCTAGTTAGTCTCGCGGCTGGCTTGACTTATCTTGGAGAGAACATGGGCGGTCTTGATCTAGGAGCAGCGGCACTTATTGTCGTTCCTATTATCAGCATTCTCATCGACTCAGCTGTTAAGTGGGCGAAAGACAACACGCCCTCGTAAACGAAAATGAAGTGGGGGGTCGTACATAAGTGCGGCCCCCTCTTTTGAGGTACACACATGAACAAAATTGTTGGCTTTTGTATGCTAGCGTTCTCTGTGGGTATGGTTGCTTATTCATATCAGGACGATAGCTTTTTATGGGATACTCAAAAGTATGCCCAAGTAGGAATCTCTAGCGTAGGAGCATTGTGGTTACTAATCATGCCTAGTATTGCAAATTTGAAACCGTTGTTAGCATCACTTATTATGAAATTCTCAGGAGCGAAAAGGAACCCAGATATGCCACTAAAACCAGACGCAGACGCACCAGTTGACACACCTATTTACAACACCACCGACTATCAAGCTCTCAACTATCTCAAAAAGAGAGTTAAGGAACTGGAGTCTACACGAGGCTTCGAGATTGTTGTTGAACTGAATACCATCATGTTCAGCGGAACAGACGCCGTAGAAGTGGAGAAGCCTGATGACAAACAATCTTAGGGAAGTGATCAATACTGTGGTTGTGGCAGCTTCAGTTGGAGTCGCCACCTTCGCCTATAGTACTACACAACTCAATCCGGAGAATGTTGGACCTGTTACAGCTAATGTAGTAGCGTCAGAGAGTCCCATTGATGTTGTGAAATTGGAATACAACAAGATCGAGAGTGATGAAGACCGTCAGCTGATCTACAAACTGTTTGGTGGAGCCGCTGAGTATCTTCGTGCTGCTGAGACTCTTAGTGGCACGCAATCCTTTGGACCTATCTTAGGTAAAGTACAAACAACATATGGGTGGGAGCGTGAAAAGTATCCTGCATTCACAGATGCTGTTTCAGACTTCCTTGTTAGCGTGGGCTTTAACACTCCCAAAGAACTAGACACTGCACGTGCTCGTGAGGATTTCGCAAAGATTTTCGATGAGCTAGCGGAGGCGACTAAGTATGAGTAATTTAGGCCCAATGGGTTGGAGACCTCTCCCAAAAGAAGTGGAGAAGGTTATGAATTCGTTACCACATCCTGTGTTTGGAGCTATTGGGGCTTCTATCAAAGGTAGTGGTAAGGGCAAAGTTACTTTACTGTACGATTACATTAGACAGGCAAATGGTGGTAGGTTCCCTAACAGGAAACAGACAGTCGGAGATTGCGTGAGTCAGGGGGCTGCTTATGCGGTGGATGCTGTTAAGGCAGTAGACATTGTGGTTAATGGGGATTTTGAGCTGTGGGTAGCGGAGACAGCAACGGAGGATATTTATGGGGGCAGTAGAGTTCAGATTGGAAATGGTCGCATCGGCAGAGGCGATGGGTCAATTGGGGCGTGGGCCGCAAGATACGTTAGTGAGTATGGAGCAGTTCCACGAGGTAAGTATGGAAATGTCGATCTCACTACCTACAGCGGGCAAAAAGCCCAACGTTGGGGGATGCCTAGCGTTGGCGTACCGGCGACTCTTATCAAAAAAGCCAAGCAGCATCCGATTGAGACAGTTTCTCAGATTAGCACCTATGCAGAATGTAGAGACCTTGTTGCAAACGGCTATGGAGTAACCATCGCGAGCAACCAAGGGTTTTCGAACAGACGCGATTCTGAGGGCTTTGCAAGACCAGAAGGAAGCTGGGCACACCAGATGTGTGCGACTAAAGAGACAGTGATCAAAGGTTTCGAGAATAAGGAAATACAACAAGTGTCGACAGGAGACCTTGTGTATGACCAGAATGGTGACCTACAAAAAGTAACTGAGGTGTTCGTTAGGGAATACAGTGGAGATATTATCAAACTTAATATTTCAGGTAGAGGATTTTTAGAATTAACACCAAATCATCCAGTTTTAGTCTTCTCAAAAGTTGATAGTCCAATCGAAGTGTTTAATACTGTTGATATCCCTCTATACGCTAACAAGGATTACAAAAGCACTAATAAAAACCCAAGTTACGACTTAAAAAAGAGAGTCTGTAAATGGGTAAATGCAGAAGACGTTAGTGTTGATGATTGGGTTATGTGTCCACGTCCATCTGTAAATAATAAATCTTCAACAGAGAAATGGGTGGAATCAAAAAGATGCAGGAGACAACCAAGGCCAATAATCATGAATGATAAATTCTCTTGGTTCTTAGGTCTATACGCAGCTGATGGAGGGGTGTCTAAGGGGCATAAAATTACAATAACGTGTAATAAAAAAGACGCAGCCTTAATAGATTCGTGTACAAAGTTCATTAATGAAGAACTGGGGTTAAACGCCACTATTAAGTCTTACAAAAACGCCATCAGAGTAATTTGTTACTCATCTGTTGTCGCTAACACTTTTTATGAATGGTTTAATACTGGTAAAAACAAAAGAATCCCACGTTTTGTAATAGATAGCTGTGACCACGAATCCTTTATTAAGGGGTTTGTCGATGGAGATGGGTCAATAATTAACGACGGAGAAGCTATAAAAATAGTCAATTGTAATAAATTTATGATTGAGGATTTGCATACAATGCTGCTTAGTCTACAACACTCTCCATATATAAATAAACTGTCTTATAAAGACAAAACCTATGGCAACGAAAATTGGTCAGACAAATATGAGATATGTTGGTCTCTAAACATAAAAAAAGAGACTAACTGGTGGAGTGAGAGCAATTTCATTTGTAGAATAAAAAATGTTGAGACAAAGACTTTAACAGACAAGGTGTATAACCTTGAAGTGGAAAACACACACACCTACATAGCCAACGGTATTGTTGTCCACAACTGTATTCTAGCCGTAGATGACGCTCACAGACGCCCCGGCGTGCTTGTGCAGAACAGCTGGGGAACGTGGAACGCTGGACCAAAGCGACATAATCAGCCAGACGGCTCTTTTTGGGTTGATGCAGATGACATTGAACGACTAATATTGTCTCAAGGAGACTCATGGGCGTTCAGTGGTTACGCTGGCTTCAAGCCACAGCAACTAAACACCAGAATCATATAGGAGTTCTCATGATTTCTTTCGTAATAGATAATCTTTCTCCAAAAACAGTCCTTGCTGCAAATGAGCAATCAGTTGCTCTAGCGATGGGGGTCAATGCAGCCCTTTATTCAGAAGCCGAAGGGGGTGATTTCGATCTTTTTGTAGCGGCAGGTACTAACAGAAATATGAGCGGAGTGGAAGATTGTACTACCATCGTGCTTATGGGTACTGACAAAAGAGAGAATAGGTTGGACGCATCCATTATGGGTAAGTTCAAGTCACGCGGCTACAAAATCGTGTACAAGGATAATATCACTGTCATGACTACTAATGCGGACCTTGTTCTAGCGTTAGAAGACTATGGCAAAGGAAACAAGGTTACTATTCAGCCAGCGGTTCCATTCGTAGGAACTACTGTGCCTCCTGAATACAAAAAAGTGATGGTTCCACGCCCACCAGTAAAAAAAAGAAAGGGCAAAAAAGATGAAGGCTAGTACAATACTACTCATCCTGATGTTCCTCGTTACCTTTGTTCCGTTTAACATTGGCGGCGACGACGTGTCGGCATTTGAGTATGACAGCCTACGTAATGAGGGCTATGTCGCCCACATTGTTAATGAATCAAATTGGGACTCAGTTCCCGATGATGAGCAGGCAGATGGTCCACATGAAGACCCTGCTAAATGCGTGTGTAAAGGAACGGGAGTAATCACTCATGGAGACGGTCACCAGACGGAATGTCCATATCATGGTGTCGGAAATAATGATGAGGATGACAAAGACAACAAACCGAAACCTGATCAGACCACTTCTTGCGAGTGCGACAGCTCAACAACCTACTGCAATTGTCAATCCGTTCATGGTCAATGTCCATGCCCAAAGAGAGCTTCTACAGTCGGTGACGTTGATCCTATCGGAAAATCTCCGGTATCCAAATCTCTTAGGGTAGACAGGGATATTATAGATGATAAAGAAGCCGTCGATCAACATAACGATAGCAGAGCTGAACCTCAGTCTCTACCCTCCCAGCACGGAGAAGGATCGGATGTGCAGAGATATACTCGACTTCCAAAGGTCAATGCTAATCCCATTGTCATCACTACACCAGAACCTTTTAATGGAATGGTCTCACCCTTCGCGGCGACACACTTCACTAAAGAGCGTCAAGTAGTAATGTTCACCGCGTTATGGTGCGGACCTTGTATTATGTGGAAAGACGTTGAAAAGCCTGAGCTAATCAAAGTTAAGTGGATTGTATCTAAAGACAAGAACGCCCACATCCGCATGATCGACATTGATGCAAGCGAAGAAAACGCAATGTTGTATGAGCGATATGGAGAGGGGTTTGTTCCCAGCTTCCACCTATTCCTCAAGGGTCAGAAGAGACCTCCAGTCAACCCAATGGAAAGACCATCTGTTGGATATCACACAGCACAGCAAGTGACAGACATTTACTACGCAGAAGGGGGCAAGAGATAATGGACCCAGCAAAGCTATATGAACTCCTACAGACGCTCACATCAACAGGGTTCAAGACAGATTCGTTTGAGTTCAAACTCCCCCTTACAACCAAGTACCAGATCAGTAAGGAACGTAGCGACATTGTCATTACGTTCAGTGGCGATCTCCCCACTGTCACTGTAAAAAAATTTCTGACCTTAACCATCTCGGTTGAGGGGATCGAATTAGACCGTCTCGGCGGCACCCTGCTCCTAGACAATTTTCCAGACATTCCTTTTGAATATGAATGGTTTATCAAATGATCGATCCAATTGTAAGAAGTGCGATCTCTGACAAATACAAAGGGACTAACAAGAAAGAGGTTTCTTCTCAATGCCTCGACCTTATTGATGATTGGATGTTGATAAAGACCAGACGTATGGGACATAGCGATCCAAACGTCTTCTCCAGTATCGTTAAGTCAAGACTTAGTTCGGGTGACGACAAGCGTTACTACAAGAAGCTGTACAAGAACGAATGTCGTAAGTATGTACTTGATAACTTTGACAAGTCCAAAGTCAAAGGAAGTCTCATTCTCACTATTTTCCTGCCCATGATTATCAAATGGGTGGCGTCCTACATCGTAAACATGATCATTGAAAGATGGAGCAAGAACAAATAAATGAGAGTCCAAAAGAGAGATGGCGAACAAGAAGATTACACAGTTGAAAAAATTCACCAAGTTCTAGAGTGGGCGACAGAAGGAGTAAACGGCGTTTCAGTCTCTGAGATTGAGATGAATGCCAACCTGTCGCTATACAACGGGATATCTACCGCTGATATCCACCAGCTTCTCATTAAATCAGCAAACAACCTGACGTCCAAGCAGAATCCCAACTACCAGATTGTGGCAGCACATCTGTTGAGCATGAACCTTCGCAAAGACGTATGGGCTGACGCTCAGAGACCTCCCACCTTATTGCACCACATTCAAGTCAAAGTGGATAATGGTGTGTACGATCCAGCCATACTTGAGAAGTGGTCACCGGAAGACATTAATGCTATTGACTCTCTGATCAATCATGGCAGGGATGATATCTTCACATACGCCGGTCTTCAACAGATGATCGACAAGTACCTCGTGAAGAATAGAAATACAGGGGAGATTTACGAAACCCCACAGTTTGCATACGTACTCATTGCTATGTGTCTGTTCTCCAGCATTCAGTCAGTAAAGAAAGCCTATGACTCCTACTCTACTTTCAAAGTTAACCTGCCTACGCCCATTATGGCGGGGGTTCGCACCAACATCAAACAATTTGCCTCGTGTGTCTTGGTTGACGTTGATGACACATTGGAGTCAATCTTCTCCAGTATTCATGCAGTTGGAAAATATACTGCAAGACGGGCTGGCATCGGACTCAATGTCGGAAGAGTTAGACCGATCAACTCGTCGATACGAGGAGGTGAGGTGGTCCATACAGGTATCATCCCATACCTCAAGATATTTGAATCTGCGGTTAAAGCAACAAGCCAGAATGGTGTCCGTGGAGGCGGCGGTACTGTCTACATCCCTTGGTGGCACTACGAAATAGAGGACGTTCTTGTATTGAAGAACAACGCTGGAACCGACGACAACCGTGTTAGAAAACTGGACTATTGCATTCAGTTTGAGAATCTGTTCTACGAGAGACTCATTAAGGACGAAGATATTACACTCTTCAGTCCGCATGAAGCTCCAGAATTATATGAACACTTTGGTAATAACGCGAAGTTCAAAGAGGCTTATGAGAAGTACGAGAGAAAGACCTCGCTCAACTCTAAGAAGAAGATCAAAGCACGTAAGCTGGCAGAAGTGTTTGCACGTGAGCGTCTGGAAACTGGACGTATCTATTCAATGAACATCGACACTGTTAATAAGCACGGCTCATGGACCGTCCCTATTAGAATGTCCAATCTTTGCGTAGAGATCACTCAGCCTACAATCCCCATTAAGGATATCAACGATCCCGATGGAGAGATTGGTATCTGTATGTTATCAGCTATCAACCTGTTGGAATGCAAGAGCCACGATGAGACCAGAGACGCCTGTCGTGTAGCAATCAGGTCTTTGGATTCTATCATTGACTATCAGGATTATCCAGTTAAAGCTGGAGAGACCTTCACTAAGAAGCGTAGGTCACTAGGTGTGGGTATTACTAATTTCGCTGGCTTATTGGCTAAGAACAAACTGTTCTATGATAACGCAGAGACGCTCCCCTTCGTCCACGAGATGATGGAACGCATCCAGTGGAACCTGCTCAACGAGTCGTGTTTGCTGGCAGAAGAACTAGGAGCCTGTGAGGGCTTTCAGGACACCAAGTACGCACAGGGTAAACTCCCCATCGACTGGTATAAAAAGACCGTAGACGAGCTGGTGGAACCTGTGTACCACATGGATTGGGAAGGGCTTCGTGGAAGAATCAAAGAACACGGTTTGAGACACTCAACCGTATCAGCGATCATGCCCTGTGAATCCAGCTCTGTCATCCAAGGTAGTACCAACGGTATCGAGCCGGTGCGTGACACCATGTCATTCAAAAAAGCAAAAAATGGGGTGCTCAAACAGTTAGTACCTTTCTTCGCTAAGAAACGCAGCTACTATACCTTAGCGTGGTCCCTAGAAAACAACGACGCGATCTTGAGGATTTCAGCGGTGCTACAGAAGTTCGTGGATATGGGAATCAGTACAAACATGTACTACAATTACTCCCACTTCCCTGACGGCAACATTCCGCTGAGCGTGTTGATCAAGGACCAGATGGTTGGATACAAGTATGGGATTAAGAACTTGTACTATGCGAATACGCCAGACTCCGATGGGGAGACTGAGAAAGATATGGGGTGCGATAGTGGAGCTTGTGCAATATGACAAAAGTGTGTGTTAGATGCAAAGTAGAAAAGCCCTGTTCGTTCTTTGGTAAAGACATGCGGGCTAAAGATGACTTAAAAAGTGCCTGTAGAGAATGCAGAAACCTAGAAGTAAAAACTCCACGACAACGGCGAATGAAAAAGGCGAGAAGACACAAGTATGACAACTCAGAAAAGGGCAAAGCCTATTACAAAAACCGAATGAGACAAAGTTATGCACAAAAACGAGCTAGAGAAATACAACGTAAGTACATGCTCAAGCCGGAATCCAAACAAAGAGCTAATCTCAACAGTAAGAAGAGATATTGGAGCGATCTAAACTACAGAATTTGCAAAAACATAAGGAATAGGATTAACGGAGCTTTGGTTAGGGGTTACAAATCAGATTCAAGCATATCTCTTTTAGGATGCTCCATACCAGAACTCAAAGCCTATTTATCAAGAAAATTCACGGAAGGTATGAGTTTTGAAAACTATGGAAAGTGGCAGATAGACCACATAAGACCTTGCTGTTCATTCGACCTCAAAGAACCAGAACAGCAAAAACAATGTTTTCATTTTACAAACCTACAGCCGCTGTGGGCAAAGGACAATTTATCAAAAGGAGCAAAATTACCAGATGCTTGAAAAGACCGTGGAAGAAAGATATTGGAAAGATTTTGTAGACGGTAAGCCATTGAAGAAGTATGGCAGCGAGAGAACCGTTAAAGAGTGGATGTTAACACCAGAGCAAGTGTATTTTGATTGTATCCTCAAGCCAGCGAGCCGTAAATGACAAGAACCATTCTCAATAGGGTGAAGAACGACCCTATGAAGGAGCCGCTGTTTATGGGTTCCGACCTTTCAATTCAGAGATATGACGTCTTCAAGTATCCGGTGTTCTTTGACCTGTACAAGAAACAGATGGAGTTCTTTTGGAGACCTGAAGAGATTGAGCTAAAGAAGGATCGTAGCGACTTCAAAGACGACAAGCTTATGTCGGAGAATGAACGCTTCATCTTCACAGCCAACCTCAAATACCAAACGGTAATGGACTCTGTGATCTGTCGCGGCGTACCGCTGATTCAGCAGTATGTCTCCAATCCAGAGTTGGAAGCCTGCCTCAACGTATGGCAATTCTTTGAGCAAATCCACAGCTATTCTTACACCTACATCATCAAGAACGTGTACTCCGACCCCACTGCTGTACTCGACTCCTGCCTCACTGATCCAGAGATTGTGAAGAGAGCAGAGGCTGCGGTGAAAGAGTATGATGCACTACTTGACACTGGTAAGTCAGACAGGGAGATCAGAAAGCAAATCTATCTGACGCTGATTAGTATCAACATCCTAGAAGCGGTTCGTTTCTATGTGTCGTTCATATGTGCTTTTGCCTTTGCTGAAAACAAGAAGATGTCGGGTAATGCCGATATTGTAAAGCTAATCAAACGCGATGAAGCCTTACATCTTTACAACACACAAGAGATTCTGAAGATTCTTTCCACTGTGAAGGATGAGGGGTTTCAGGAGATTGCCGATGAGTGTCAAGAAGAAGCCTGTAAAATGTTTGAGTCAGCAGCAAGTGAAGAAAAGCTCTGGGCTTCATATCTCTTTAAGGATGGCTCTATTATTGGGCTTAACGAGACAATCATGTCACAATACATTGACTGGCTCTGCCATTCCAGAAGAAAAGCTATTGGACTGCCCTATGAGACGGGCTTTAGGAATCCAATCTCAGGCTGGACAGAACCTTGGATGAACTCAGAAGCCGTACAAGTAGCTCCGCAGGAGCACGAGATCACCAGCTATAAGATTGGTGCTAGCAGCAATGACTTAGACGACACTTCGTTCAGTGGAATACTTTAAGAGAGGAAAGACATGACAGGAATTCATCCGGATTGGGAGCCAAACATAGTAGCACCAGCAGATTTACATTTGACATCAACTCATACAATAGAGAGTTTATCTATATGGAAGCCCAACGTATTGGGAGTAATGAAGCTGTCCGAAGACGCCATGCTACCAACAAAGGGGCACGAGGACGACGCTGGATGGGACTTGTACGCAGCTGAGTCTGTGACGATCCATCCGGGGCAAACCCAACTCATCTCCACGATGGTCGCTTTACAAATCCCCAAAGGTTTCGTAGGGCTGATTTGGCCGCGATCAGGACTGTCAGTTAACAGCGGTATCGACGTACTGGCTGGAGTCATTGACTGTGGCTATCAAGGTGAAGTAAGCGTGTGCTTACTCAACACGTCTAGTCCGGTGAGAATCAAAGAGCAGAAAACTAGCACAAAGGGAGCTAGACTGGCTCCAGCTGTATTCAGACCAGACGACAAAGCAGAGTTTGTACCCGCGTATGACAACGTGGTACGTATCGAGAAGGGTGATAGAATCGCCCAAATACTTATCCAATCAATTGGACTTATTCCAATGGTCGAAATTTTCGAGCTAGAACCATCTGACAGAGCTGGGGATGGCTACGGGAGCACGGGTCGATAATAGGAGCAACAATGAAAAGACGAAAGCCAACGAAGAAAGAGACACCTAAAATACAACCTCTCGAAGCAAAGACTGATAATCAACGTGATTACATTAGAGCAGTCGCTGAAAATGATGTAGTATTCTGTTCGGGACCAGCTGGTTGTGGTAAATCTTTCATTGCGGCAGGCTTAGCCGCACAACACCTTCACAATGATAACGTCGCTCAAATCATCGTAACCAGACCTCTTGTCTGTGCCGGTAAAGAGATTGGTTCTCTACCGGGTGAGATCAGCGATAAGATCAGTCCATACCTAGCTCCAATGGCAGAGAACTTCAAGTTTTTCTTCGGCAGGGGTTTCTATGGCCACTACTTCAATGATGGTAAGATTCGATACGAGCCATTAGAAGTAATGCGTGGATACACCTTTGATGATTCGTATATGATTCTTGACGAAGCTCAGAACTGTACTCTGGAGCAGATCAAGATGTTTATTACAAGAATTGGGGAGGGTTCCAAGGTGTTGATCAACGGCGATATCAAACAGTCTGATATCAAGAGTAAGTCAGGACTACAGAAATGTATGGATCTACTGAGTGATGTAGAGGGTGTGGGAGTTGTTAAGCTAACATACGCCGACATACAGAGGAATGGGATTATTGGTAGAATACTACAGGCTTTGGAGGAATAGATGCCACACTACGACTATGAATGTGAAGAGTGCAGTCATGAGGTTCATGATGTAAAGCAGTCTATTAACGACAAACCTTTGGTAAAATGCCCAGAATGTGGAGAGGATGGATTATTTCGCGTAATCTCTGGTGGTGCCGGTGTTATTATCAAGAGCATCACCACAGTTGGTCAGCAAGCAGACTTTAACGGAAAGAAATACAAGACTCAGCTTGACGAAGCCGCGTGTAGGAAACGGGAATCGGAACCTAAGAAGGAAGTTCCACTGCATCACGACCCTAAGCTTGGTGGAGCTTCACCGCAGGACATCAACAAGATGTCATCTAATCAAAAAACCCGTTACATAATGGAAGGCAGAAAATGAAATTCGTCAATGAGGGCACTTTTGTTGAAGACAAAAAGCAGATAACAATCAAACTGAATAAGAGTGGTCAGGAAGTAGAAGGTGAAAAAGAGAAAGCATTCGCAAAAGCGGTAGTAGGCGAGGGGCGTACTCTCTACTATGTGAGATTCTACGCAGGCATTCTGTATGACCCAATCGGAGTGTATAGCAACAGAGATTTTTGGGTTGATACAACTTTCCGAGTTGTAGATAAAAACACGTATGATTTCTATACGCTTTATCTACAGACCAACAATCCAGTTTACCTATCTAGAGCACAAAGAGGAGCGATTAATGAGTAGAAGTGGACCACTAAGCAAGACTGAGAAATTTTATCTTGACAGCAAGCACAAGGATATTAGTGTCGAGCAGCTGTGTCGAGATTTGGACCGTGGTAAGAAGCAGATTACCAAGTATGTGGAAGAAGTCGCTAAGATCAACAACCCACCTCACATCGCCAACTCCCTGTCCATGATGGGAAAGAAGGACGGTGCTGTAGTGATGACGCAGGCGGCTGAAGAAATGGCGGAAGAAGTATTGAAGAACAAGCCAGACCCGAGAGCTTCTTCGAGATACAAGACTCGCGTGTTTACTCCTAACAAGGCTCCCGCGAATGACTAAGTGGCTTGACCTTTATAGGTCAAACAAAGATGCGACGTGGATTAAGTGTCAAACGCTTGACGGCGAATGGCACTACTTCCATGATCACAAAGTGTGGCTAGGGCTGAAAAAAGCTGGGGTTGGAGTTAAAACGCTCCAGCTCCAGTTCCGCTCTCACATTGTAGACATACCCATTGAAGATTGCGATGGCGTATATCTCGTTAAGGCTCTTGTTGGTATCACAGATGTGTTCAGCAGAGACTGCTTAACAGTTGGATTAGTACGTGGAGATAAAGTGTCGAAGAGTCGATACTCTCTACCAGAATTAGTACTTGAAGATAGCTCAATTGACCCCATTAGCAGATGTTTTGCAGAGGCTATTATCTATGAAAAAGAGAGCGAGAACAGAAAAGAGTAAATACAAGCATAAGTCTACTGGAGACTATTGCACATGTGCAGCTTATGTAGCAGAAATGCTATGTGCTAACAACGCTCAGAACCAGAATAAGGGGGCTTTGCCCTATAAGTTCTGGAACATTAAACCTTGGGATTGGACTTTCAAAAAGCAGGTAATACTTGCAAGAAAGTTCATCAAAAAGTTCTCTGAAGAGGCTCTTGTCAAGGCGGTGTCGTCACCTGAGTTCTCGCGAACCTTCTCGCTAAACTCCCCTCGTGCTGAGGGAATAGTGCGTAAGTATCATGAGATCATTAAGGCTCAAGCAGCAAAAGAAGTACAGGTCTTAGACGTAATCGAAAACGCTAAGACATCAAAGAAGAAGTTTGGTAAAAAGAGTGGTCTCAGCAAATTAAGGGAGATTGAGAAACGTGGCAAAAGCAAAACCGAAGACAGTAAAGAAGACAGCAAAGAAGAAGGTTGAAAAGTTCGCAGACGACGAGGTGAGCAATAGAGTGTGTTCACAATACGGAGATATCGTGGAGTCGGGAGATAAGGTTCTTGACGATCTTACGGACCTAGATATTATCGGATTCTCTCCAGCGTTAAACATGGCGTTAGGTGGAGGGCTACGCGAAGGTAGCTGCGTGGTAATGTCTGGCGATCCGAAGACAGGGAAAGAACAGCCGATAAGTGCTACGGTTTATACCACGTTTGGACCTAAGAAAATGGGGGATATCAAAGAAGAAGACTTCGTCTGTACTCCAGATGGACGTTCAGCACGAGTTATTGGGGTTTATCCACAAGGAGTCAAAGATGTTTATAAACTGACTTTAAGCGATGGAACTTTTGTAGAATGTGGCGTTGATCATTTATGGAAGGTTCAGAAAAACTATCATGGTAGACATAAAGATTGGGAAATCCTTACTCTACGGGATATAATGAACCAAGGTATATATTACAGTGATAGACCAAAATGGAAAATCCCACTGACTGCTCCCGCGTCATTCTCTAAAAGACATCTGGTGATCCCCGCGTACATAATGGGTTGTTTACTAGGAGATGGGAGTATATCTCAAAGTTGCCCTAAAATTTCTTCCGCAGACGCGAGCATCGTAAGAGCCTTTGAAGAGTACTGTGAACAAATAGGGCTTAACTGTAGACATGATGGTAATTACGATTATGTTTTGTCTCATCCTGATAATAAAAATGGTGACAACCAACTTACTTCAGAATTAAGAAATTTGGGACTATTCGGAAAGACCTCGCACACGAAATTCATACCCTATGACTATAATTACTCTTCTGTAGGCGACAGGCTAGAACTAGCTAGAGGTTTAATGGATACAGATGGCTACAATGATAAAGGTATAACCGCTGAATACACAACTGTATCTGAAGCTCTGTCTAAAGACGTGGCTGAATTACTTCAGTCTCTAGGATACCACGTTACGACAAAGCAAAGGACTACTAGGTGTAATGGAAAAGAATTTCCTTCATTCAGGCTTCATATTTCTGGAGCTAATATTTCTAACCTGTTTAGTTTAGCTAGAAAGAAAACGCACTCAGACAGAAAAAAGCCAGACAAGTGTAGATTAATAACTAAGATTGAAAAAGTAAGAAAAGAAGAAAGTCAATGTATAGAAATTGATCACGAGGATCATCTATATCTAACAAATGGGTTTACTGTCACACATAATACGGTTTCGTCGCTACACTTCGCTGCTAAGTGTCAGAAGCTAGGGAAACCCATTGTGTACTTCAACACAGAGGGTCGTTTGGTAAAGGAAAACTTCACTGGTATCAACGGGCTGGACGCATCCAAGATCAAGGTCGTTCAGACCACAGAATCAAAACCACTAATCAGTGCGGAAGAGTACCTGAACACGCTAGAGACTTATATCAAGTCCGAGCCGGGTGTGGTAGCTATCGTAGATTCTGTTTCCAGCATGTTACCGCAAGCTGAGCTGGAAGGTGAAATCAGAGCTGGAGTGAGGAACAACCTACCAAGATTGATGGCTATGTTCCTAAAACGTGTAAGTGGAGATGTTACCAGAAACAAGGCTATTGTCATCTTCATCCTGCATAACATTGCCAACACTGGCGGTAGCATGTTCGCAGCTAAGAAAATGGCTGACTCTGGGAACATGGTACAATACCAAGCTGGTACTAACATGATGATCACTCACCGTGGCAAGTGGGTCAAGGGCGGCAAGAAGAAGAACGAAGATGACGGAGATGGTGGAGAGCACATCGGTCAGGTTGCTAACTGGAAGATCATCACCTCTGCCTCTGGTGGAACTCCCAACAGCCTAGCGGCTAGCTATATTCGATACGGTATTGGTATTGATGAAGCTAAAGAGATAGCCGACATTGCTAGAGAGCTAACACTGATCAAAGTAGCTGGCTCTTGGTTTACTATCATTGCTGCGGTTAACGATGTGGAAGACCCAAGGGTTAAAGCAGTGCTAGATAGACACGAAGTGGACGCAACCGATAAAGAGGCGGTAGAGAAATTCTTCCGCAGACAAGGAGACGATCCACTAATGGATCTTATCAACGACAATCCCGAGCTTGTTGATTATCTATCGGAAAAGGTGGAAGAACTGTTTTGAAAGTATTGGGTCTTAATGATAGGGAATACAACATCAATCTCGACAAATACGCTGTCGCACACAATGATAGTAGACCCAGATCAAAATTCCACCTACGAGCCAGAGCGATACTTCATAGGAAGTATGCTGGCTATCTGATCTATGAGGAAGTCAAGTTGCCGGGGTCGAGAAACCCAGCGTTAAAATCCGCCCTGTTTCTTGACTTCTTCATACCAAGATTGGACATAGCAGTAGAGGTTCATGGTCAACAGCACTATGAGTACAATACGTACTTCCACAAGGACAAAGTTGGCTGGAGAGCACACTTGAAACGTGACTCGCTCAAAGAGCAGTGGTGTGAATTGAACGCCCTCAACCTCTATGTATTCAAATTCTCAGACACAGATGAAGATTGGGAGAGTCAACTTGACTGAACACGAAATAGGACCAACAGCCCAAGAGCGTCTAGAACTCTTTCTGGGTAGGATTGATGACTACTTGACGTTGAAAAATGTCAGACCTTCGGATATCACAGAACACACTGAAGAAGCGATGGAAATCGACAGCTACACGTATGACGAGCTGCTGGAACTCACGCAGGAACAATGCTTCGCCTGTGCCTACACGCTCTACCAATACTGCGACAATGTGTTGTCTGAAATGAACAAGCAAGCTATGGTATGTAGCTGGTGTACCAGTGCTCTGAATCTCATGGTCTCCAGAGAGCGTGACGATTTCTATGAATCCAGCTACAATCGCATGGAGATGAAGATAGCTCGCCTAGCGGTAGACAACGAGGTTGTTTACAAGGTGAGGGAATGGCTAACGACGGCGGAAGCCAGACGAGATGCGTTGAAACACAAAGAATACTTACTAAAGAAAAAGGCCGATTGCCTTATGGAGAAAGGGAAAAGATACTAATGTCAGATCCATTTATGGACTCACTAAGTCCAGCACAGAAGAGGGCGTTGATCGCCAAGCTTACAGCTGATCTAACAGATGAACCAGAGAATGAAGTCAGCACAATCCCACCTCTATCTCACTTTGCAGACGTTCCCGTAGTCACGGTGAACGACGACTTCACTGTTAATCGAGATAACGGGTCTAATCAAGGGGTGACTGCGAAGACCACTATCAAGGCGGGTAAGAATACTTGGGTGGACGACAAACTGGAGCACACAGACGTAGAAACGCCTGATGTGGAAAAGACGAAGAAGAGACCGCCAGCTCAAATGGTTGATATGGCATGTTCCGGATGTGGGACAATTTGTAGAGTGAGCAGTACGGTAGTGTACGGGGAGTACCATAAGTGTGACAGATGTGCAGGAGCGAGAAGATAAGTTGTCCGACATTGAGGCTGAGAACGCGATCCTCACCGCTATGTTCGAACATGGAGTAGATGCTTACGTAGAGCTATGTGACGTAATTGATTGTGAGACCTTTTCTAGTAAGAGAAACAAGTTCCTATACAGGGCTTTGGAGAAGGCGTTTCAAACTGCGGTGCAAGTAGACCTACCAAGCGTGATGTCAGCAGCAAACCAGTTGGGTATTGAGAAACATCTTACCACTGATGGCATGGGTAGTCATATTGAGATGCTCATGGAATCACATGTGCGTCAAGATAACCTGATGAACTTTGCCGCTCAGATCAAGAAGTTTGAGCTGGCTAGGAAGATGGTAAAAATCTCTAGCCGTATCGCTCTCGACGTGAACAATTTACGTGGAGACGAGACGATTGATGAAATTCTAGCAATCGCAGAAGTCCCATTAGTGGACCTACTGCAAGAAGACGATCCCTCTAAACAAACAGAGTTGATTGGAGAAGG
>Ga0302135_10000996_pt1 | contig 17156 bp, 13 predicted proteins | sample CBN3_surface_MG_FD_203119 | JGI IMG/M metagenome (GOLD analysis project Ga0302135, IMG submission 203119) | Marine microbial communities from Western Arctic Ocean, Canada - CBN3_32.1 | ecosystem: Environmental > Aquatic > Marine > Oceanic | place: Canada: Western Arctic Ocean | collected...
ACCTGCACGCGGTCTCCGAAACGTTTCTTGCCCCCATAGAACGCGAACACGTCCTCCGTGAACATCGTCGAGAGCGCCAGAATCTGCGAGTCGCTGGCCATGACCGCAGCCATCACCGCAGCGCCGAGTAGAGCGGCGAGCCAGAGCGGTGCGTAGCCCTCGACGAGTTCCAGGATGACGTTGTCACCGCTGGCCGTCGCGCGCAATGTGGCCTGCTCCGAGGGCTCCAGCGTGGCGCCACCGGCGGCCAGCGTTGCACGCGCCTCGATCTTCGTTTCGATGGCGGGTACCTCGGTGGCCTGGTTTGCGACGACGCCGAGAAAGACCGACGGGAGCCAGATGGCGAGCATGCAGATCGGGTAGAGGATCACCGTCTTGCGGAAGTGCCCGAGGCGCTCGGCCGTGAAGCAGAAGATGACGATATGCGGAAACGCCAGGGAGGAGAGGGGAATGAAGGTGTAGCTGAAAAAGTAGAGCGGTGAGATTGTCTCGCGGGTCAGCAGGGTGGATGTCGACGCGCCGGCTTCGAGGCTCTCCATGACACTTGAGAAGCCGCCCATCCCGGATGAAATTACCGTGACCGCGATGGCCCCGAAGAGGAGGAATAGCGTGGTTTGCATCGCGTTCACCCATGCCGTGCCGCGCATGCCACCGAAGAATACGTAGCCCATGATCACGATGGATACGACGGCGCCTCCGAACCAGAACGGCACTAGGCCGTCACTGACCGTCTCAAGCGTGGTGCCTCCACCCATGACCGCGATGATGATGTAGGGGATCAGCAATACTGCCTGCAGGACGAAGATCACGGTGCCGATGTGGCTGCAGTCCCAACGGTCGCGAAATAACTGGACGGGGGTGAAGTAGCCGTTCCGGCGACCGAGCGACCACAGGCGGGTGCCCACGATGAAGAGGCCAAAGGGGATGACGAGTGCCGAGGACGAGGCCATTAATCCGAAGGTCACGATGCCATTCGAGAATGAGTGGCCGGAGGCTCCGAGGATCGAGAAGGCCGTCATGTTCGTGCCGACGAGTGACAGGAGAAACACCGCGGGGCCAAGGGACCGATTCGCGAGAAAGTAACCCTCCGCGTTCGCGCCTCCGGTCTTGGCGCGCTTGGAGATGCCGACGACAAGCACCACCGCCAGATATCCGAAGATCACGGCTGCTGGTATCATCGAATTGCCCTGGGTTTCACTTCTGTTGCCTGTGAATCACTTCTGTTTCGTTGCATCGTTCTCATCGTCCAGGTGGGCGGGCCAGTGGGCACGCGTCGCCCAGAGCATGACGAGTGAAATTAGGGCGGTGTACGCAGCGTGGTAGAAGAGGCCTATCGGAAGGAACCCGAACACGAATGGGCGCGACTCATTCCAGAACCAGGTGTCCTGATGGAGCACGTAGAGCACAGTCGCGACCAGCATTACTGCGAGCATGGGCTCCGTACGTATCACACGATGACGAGAAAACTCAACTGATTCATTGCTATACTGACTCCAAATGGTGGCATCAAATTCATCAACGGACGGTACGAACGAGGTGTCGGCGCGAGCAGCGCTGGACGCCCACGTGCGTGACACGATCGCGTGGCACTTCGACCCGGAGACTGGCTCTCCGTTCTGGCTCGACTTCGCATCGAAGCTCGATTGGGATCCTCGGACGGTCGTCCAGGGATACGCGGACCTCGCGCGGTTCGGAGAGTTCCAGGACGACTGGTTGCGCGGCGGTCCTCTTCAGCGGTGGGTGCCGAAGGGTCTGGCGGGTAAGCCACTGTTCGTGTTCGAAACGGGTGGGACCACTGGGATTCCGAAGAGCCGCGTCGCCTGCGAGGACTTTCGCACCGACTACGAGATCTTCAGCCACACGCTGCCGGACAAGTACTTTCCACCCGGGTCGAACTGGTTGATGCTGGGCCCGTCAGGGCCTCGTCGGCTTCGGCTCTCGGTCGAGCATCTTGCGCAGTACCGTGGCGGGATCTGCTTTTGCCTGGATCTGGACCCGCGGTGGGTGGTCAAGCTGATCAAGAAGGGTTGGACCGAGCACCTCGATGCTTACAAGGACCACGTGATCGATCAGGCGGTCGCCATCCTCGGCGCGGGCCACGACATCCGCTGTATGTTCACGACGCCGAAGCTGTTGGAGTCGCTGGCGTTACGGCTCGAGGAGATGGGCACGTCGATCCGGAAGATGGGGATCACCGGCATCTTCGGTGGCGGTACCGAGTTCACGCCGCAGTGGAACCGCTTCGCCCATGAGGAGTTGCTCGACGGCGCGTACCTCACGCCGACCTACGGCAATACGCTGATGGGCCTTGCGGCAAGTTCGCCGAGTGATGCCGAAAACAACTACAAAATCACGTACTACGCGCCCCAACCACGTGCGGTCATCGAGGTCGTCGACTTTGACGACCACGCCAAGCTGGTGGACTATGACCAGACCGGCCGCGTCAAGTTGACGACCCTCACTAGGGAGCTGTTTGTGCCCGGATTCCTCGAACGCGACGAAGGTGAGCGGGAGCGTCCGTACGAGAAGTATCCCTGGGATGGCGTGAGCGGCGTGCGCCCGTTTCACGGCTTCGCATCTTCCACCACCGTCGGCGTCTACTAAGGAACTCGATGCTTCACATCCCTGTGCTGCGCTGGGGCCAGCCGTATACCAGCATGGACCATGACGACGTCACTCACTTCGCGACGGGTGAGCCGATCGCACGCATGAGCCGCGCCAACGGTGGGCTCATGCAGCGCGACATGCGCAAGGCCCCACAGGCCAGAGAAGCGCTTCGTCAATTCTCGATAGACGAACTCATTGCCATGGCGGCCAAGGCAAGCGAACTCTACATGAACGCGACGTTGCCGATTGGCGATGGCAGCCAGACGCCAGAGGAGTTCGTCCAGGCGCAGTCGGCCAGTACCGGCATGCCGGAGAACATGTGCCGCGCGAACATGAAGAAGAACGCGTTCGTGCTGGGGGAGATGCGGGCCATCCTGACATCGCTGACGCGGGGCCTGGACTTTGACGTGCTCTCGAGCGGACACGGCGTTGAGCGAGGGGTACCCGTGAGCTATCAGGCCCAGGCTCCGGTGCTCGGTCTGGTGCTGCCCTCGAACACTGCCGGGGTTCACACGCTGTGGCTGCCGGTAATTCCACTTCAGCTCGGCCTAGTGCTCAAGCCAGGGCCGCAGGAGCCGTGGACGCCGTACCGCATGGCCGAGGCCTTCTTCCAGGCCGGTATTCCGCGCGAGGCTATCTCGATCTATCCGGGCGGCGGTGACGTGGGCGCGGCGGTGCTGGCCGCCTGCTCCCGCAGCCTGATCTTCGGCGGTACGGCTACGGTGGATCGTTACAAAGGGAACGCTGGCGTCCAGGCGCACGGCCCGGGGTTCTCGAAGATCCTGATCGGCGATGACCAGGTGGACGACTGGGAGAAGCATCTGGACGTTCTCGTCGATAGCGTGTTCGTCAGCGGCGGTCGCGGTTGCATCAATTGCTCAGGCATTTGGGCCAGCCGCCACACTCGAGAAATTGCCGACGCGATTGCCATGCGACTCGCTGCCATACAGCCGCTCCCGCACGATCATCCGGATGCCAGTCTGGCAGCTTTCACGGTGCCCGGTGTGGCCGAGGCCGTGTCGCAAGCCATCGACACCGATCTCAAGGCACCCGGTGCCACCGACGTGACGGCGGCCCATCGTGACGGAGTCCGGCTGGTCAAGGACGGCAGGGCCGACTACCTGCTGCCCACCGTCGTGCACTGCGACTCGCCTGAGGTGGCCATCGCGAAGAAGGAGTACATGTTTCCCTTCGTGACGGTGGTCGAGTGTCCCGAGGACAAGATGATCAACGCCATCGGTCCCACGTTGGTCTGTTCGGCTATCACGACCCGACCGGAGTTTCGTCAGCAACTCACCGACGCCGTGGAGATCGACCGGCTGAACCTAGGCCCGGTGCGTACGACCGCACTCAACTGGTTACAGCCGCATGAGGGCAACATCATCGACTTCTTGTTCCGGGCCCGCGCGTACCAGACCGCCGACGTCTGACGGCCTGGATCGAGCGCCGACCCGCCATAAAGGGTCAGAGGATTCTTCGTTCGATATCGTCTGGCAGCACGAGTTCGGTGTTCTTGTCCTTCGTCGCCTGTTCAGACGCACTGGCATTCCACGCGGGAATTGGCTTGCTGTTCGGTCCGCGGAGCGACTCAAGCGGGCCCCAGACCTTGTCGACCTTGTCGTCGAAGAGGTCCCCGACGAGCAGGTCCGTGACCGTGTTGCGAAGGTCCGGAAAGGTCTTGATGAAGCGGCCAAAGCTGAAGCCGTCGTAATACTCGCAGACGAGTCGGCGCATCCGGTCGACTCCCTTGTTGAAATCCGGTCCCCAGGTGCCGAGTGCCGCGGCAGACGTGTCGCCCGCCTGGATGGCGGCGACGATCGCGTCTGCGGCAAGCTGGCCGGATTTGAGCGCCAGCAGGACGCCCGAGGAGTACAGAGGGTCTAGGAAACCCCAAGCGTCACCGACCATGACCCATCCATCGCCTGCGACCGTCGTCGCACGATACGAGAAGTCCTTGGTGGCAAAGTGGCCGGTCGCACGCTTCGCCCCGGCCACGCGCTTCATTACTGCCGGGCAGCGTTCCAATTCTTCTTGGTAAGTCTCCTCGTAGCTGCCACGATTCTTGAAGAGGTAGTCGAAGGGGAACACCGCGCCGACGCTCACGATGTTGTCGTGTTGCGGGATGTACCAGAACCAGCCCTTCTTGTCAGGCGTCTGGATGACGACCGTTGCCCCTTCGTCTTTGCCCGTGTCGCGGTAGGCGCCCTCCCAGTAGGTCCAGATGGCGCCCTTGTTGAGTATCGGGTCCCAGACACGCAGGCGGCGCCGGTTCGAGATGAGGCCGTTCACTCCGCTGGCATCGACCACGACCTTTGCCCGGACCTCCCGGAACGCGCCGTCCTCGCCACGGACGGACACGCCCACCGCACGATCGCCCTCGAACAGTACGTCAAAAACTCGCGTGCCTTCGAATACTGTGACACCGTGCTCCCGCGCGTTGTCGAGCATCATCTGATCAAACTCGCTGCGGACGACCTGCCACGTCTGGGAGCACTCCTCCGGCTTGTTGTCCCAGAAGTAGAACGGCGCGGACTCCCTACCGCGCGAGCTGACGAACTGGACGCTGAACTTCTTGACGAAATGACTCTGTTGCATCTTCGTCAGCATGTTCAACCGCTTCAGCACCCAGTACGTTTCCGGGATGAGCGACTCGCCGATGTGAAACCTGGGGAACCGCTCGCGTTCGAACAGCTCTACCGAGAGCCCCTGCTGGGCCAGAAGAGTAGACGCCGTTGCACCCGCGGGTCCGCCGCCGATGACGACGACGTCCGGATGACTTGCCCGATCCATGTGTGACTCCAGTCTTCCAGAGGTGTTCGCGGACCTCGCTGGTCCTACTGTGTCAGATCGATGGCATGCCGCCATGTCATCGATCTGCTGCTAGGGCTTCACGACGAACCGGCGCGCCTTCATCTCGAACCGTGGCAGCGTCCCCTCCGGTACCGCAGTGACGTTGACCGCGAGGCCGACGGACTCCTGGATCTCATTTGCAACGCGCCGCGCCACGATGTCGGTGCCCTCGGATCCACCGACGGCCTCGATCTCCACCCCCAGCGCTCGCAGCGTCCCAGTGTTCGAGACAGTGGCTCGGAACTCGACGACGTCGTCGAAACGCCGGACCACGGCCTCGATGGCGGTCGGATAGACGTTCACACCGCGGATCGTCACCATGTCGTCGACCCTGGCTTGCACCCCACCGTCGAGTTGCGCGAACGTCCGGCCGCAAGCACACGCGGTCGAACGGCGCACGACAAGGTCGCCGGTGCGATAGCGGATGACCGGGTTGGCCGTTCGTCCGAGGTTCGTGACGACCAGTTCACCGAGTGTGCCGTCCGGGACCGGGCGTAACGTGGCCGGGTCCAGGACCTCGCAGATGAACGCGGTTTCGTTTAGGTGCAGGAAACCCGGACTCTCCCAGCATTCGAAGCTGATGGGGCCGACTTCGGTCAACCCGTGGTGATCGATGACGCGAGCGCCCCAGGCCTGCTCGATCCTGCGTCTGGTGGCGGGGATGCTGCCACCCGGCTCGCCGGCCACGATCACCACACGAACGCCGGCCTCGCGCAGTCGATGGGTCGCGCCGGTTGATGCCGAGACCTCGGCCAGCCGAAGGGCATACGTGGGCGTGCAGCATACAACCGTGGGCCGCACCGACTCGAGGAGCATCAGTCGCTGCTGGCTCGACATGCCACCTGCAGGGACGCAGTGTGCGCCGATCTGTACGGCGGCATCGTAGGCCGTCCAGAACCCGAAGAACGGCCCGAACGAGAACGCGAAGAAGATGCGGTCCGCCGCCCCGACTCGCGCGCCTCCGTACACGGCCTTCCAGCAGTCCACGGCCCACTGCCAGCTGACCGCCGTATCCAGCCATCTTAGCGGTCGTCCTGTGGTGCCAGAGGTGTGGTTGTATCTGACGTAGCGATCGATGGGCTCGCTGAGGACGCTGCCCCAAGGGGGGGAGGCCTCCTGGTCGGCAACGAGTTCAGCCTTGGTCGTCAACGGCAGCCGATCGAGTTCGTCCGGAACGCGGATCGGTAGCGCCGTGTCGATGCCCGCACTGTCGAGCTTCCTCGTGTAGAAGTGGCTCCGTCCATGAATCGACCGAATGAGCACGCTGAGTGCCTGGCCCTGCCGGGCGGAGATGAGCATCCGGTCAGCCCGTTCGTAGTCGCCTGGGGGCTCGCTGGTCATTTCGGTGAGCCGTCGGGTGCCGCCTCGAAGGACATGGCGACGCTGGCTGGAATCTCCATCGCTCTGGGGCGCTCATTCGGTCGATGCTGGACGCACACGATGGTCATGGTCCCGCTGGCGACCGTTTCCCCAGCGCGCGTGAGGTCGCAGGAATACCGGATCGCCTTCCGGGTCATGTCGGCGATGCGGAGGTGCACCTCGAACTCGTCCTCGAAACGGAGCGGACGGAAGTATTCGAACGAGATGGCCACCCGCGGCCACCCAATCTCCGAGTCCGGCAGATGAATGCTCAGGCCGGCCGCTCGCCACATGGCATGCTCCGCCTCTTCCATGTAGCGGGGGTACCAGCTGAAGTGGACGATGCCAGCGGCATCGGTCTCGTAGAACTGAACTCGGCGTGCTAGGCGGTGTTCGGTGGGCACGGAGCTAGACGAGCGGGAGGACTTCGACGATGTCGCCGAGCTTGGTGCCACCCTGGAAGACCTCGGTTTGCCGTCCGTACAGCGTGCGCGGTTCGCGCATCCAGAAAACGCCCATCATTTCCTGATTGGGCACCACCGAGAAGAACGCACGCGGCTGGCTTCTGAAGTCAACACCGGCATCACGCAGCACACGCCCCAGTGGAATCTCGTGCCGCAGGATGAGGGCTCGCGTCCGGGGAGGGAGGCCGTCGATTCGAATCCGGATAGCTCCCATTTCCACGGGGCGTCCGGAATATTCTTGCACCAGAAGCACCCGCCGGAGGTACCACGAACCCTTTGCCACGGTGGACAGAGTGCGGAGAAACACCGCACCTCCGAAGTGTCGCTCGAGCGTGAGCGTCATGTCATTCTCGTGGACGAGCAGCGACCGGTAAGGGAATGGGATGTCCTTCGGAGAGATCTCACGAGTCACCGGCAGTGGTACGCCAGCCTGGGCGTAGGCCAGGTTGAGCGGGTAGAGGATGTCGCTATGGGCGGCCGTGCGGCGCGCGGCTGGCCTGGCACGGCGCGTGCGGGTTGCTGATGCCATGGTCCCTTTAGGTGTACCGGATGCCCGCGTGTTCCGGCAGAAAGAAGCGCGGCAGGAGCACGTCAACGCGCAGGAGCGCGTCGCGGGTCAAAACGACGGCGTCATTCTTCAGGGTCGACACGTACCCGTCGGCCTTGAGCGACGAGAACGCGTCCCCGAAACGCTCGAGGATGCTCACGCCGTATTTCTCGGAAAAATAGGCGGGGTTGATGTGCCCTAGCTTGAGCTGCAGTACGAGCTCACGGATGAGCTGTTCCTCAGCCGTCGGTTCGTACGCGCGACTCAGGGGTAGTCGGTGCCGGTCAATTGTCTCGCAGTAGGTCTCCCACGTGTCGACGTTCTGCATGTGGACGCCGTTGATGTGGCCGAACGAGGCGACGCCGAGGGCCGCCATGTCAGCACCCTGCCACAGGCGGTCTCGGTAGAGAAAGCGGGTCTTCGACGGGTCCTTGACTGCGGTATACGCGCTGCCGACGTGATAGCCCGCGCGTTCCATCGCTTCGAAGGCCTCTGCCACCCACCGGCGCTTGGTCGACCAGTTGGCCACCGGCTCAGCGAATTGCCCGGAGCCCTTGAGCAGGTCCTTGCTGATCGTCGTGTTGAACGGAAGCTCCATTTGGTACACGGTGACGCTGTCGGGCTCCAACTCGAGCGTTCGCTGGACGCACGCGTGCCAGTTGTCTTCGGTCTCGCCTAGCATGCCGGCGATGAGGTCGATATTGATCTGAGGAAACTCGAGCGAACGGGCGAACCGGTAGGCGCGCTCGATCTCGGCGGAACGGTGTGCCCGGCCATTGAGCTCGAGGACACGGTCGTCGAAGTTCTCGACACCCAGGCTCAGGCGGGTCACGCCGATGTCCCGGATCACCGCCAGCTTACTTTCGGTGAGCGTGCCAGGCTCGCACTCGAACGTGACTTCCTCGACCTGGTCCCACGGCGTCACCGCTTTGAGCCGGTCGACCAGCCCCTTGAGTTGAGTGGTCGACAAGAACGACGGGGTGCCCCCGCCAAAGTAGACGAAGTTGAGTGGCCGTCCGGCGACCGCCGGTGTCGCCGCGTAAAGTTCCCACTCGTTGGCCAGTACGTCCAGGTACCGGACGACGTCTTGAGAGTTCTTGTCGGTGTACACCCGGAAGTAGCAGAAGTGGCACCGCTTGCGGCAGAACGGGATGTGGAGATACAGCCCCAGCGGCACATCCGGTTTCGGCGCGCGATTGAGTGCCGTCAGGGCATGCGTTTCCACTGCTTCCGCTGACCAGACCGAGAACGGCGGATAGTTGGCAACGAAGTAGCTGCCGACATCCGTCTGATCCGCCGTTGGCGGGGGTGTGGCTGACGGGTCACTCACGACCTTCAGCATCCGCGTCTTCTCATCCATGATGCGCCACGATTCCGTTCTGCATCGGTTCGAACCGGCAGCTACTGGGTTCCGGCTCCCGTTTGGAGCGAGAACAACGTATTGCGATTGTTGAGAATGAGTGCCCCGTTCGCCGGCACGGGCGATGCGTAGACCGAGTTGGCCATGTTGATCTCCGCGATCAGGATGGGTTCTCCGTCCTTCGTCTCCTTGGTGGCCTTGAGGATCACGACATCCCCGTCCTCATCGCCCAGGTACACCTTGCCGTCGACCACGAGGGGCGACGCCCAGACGGCAGCGAAGGTGTCGTAGACCCAGTACTCTTCGCCGGTGTTCGCGTCGATGCAGTGCAGGTATCCGCTGAAGTCCGGCAGGAAGACCAGGTCGTCGGCAATGGCCGCCGTCGATACGGACCGGCGAATCTTGTCAAAGTGGAAGATCAGGCCTTCTTCGGTAATGTCCCCGCGCTTCGTAGCGTCGATGGCATAGAAGTGGCCGACACCCTCACCGTGCTCAGGATCCTGGCCATTGGCGATGTAGACGCGGTCCTTGTAGACCACTGGGGTGGCGATGACTTCGTTGCGCGTGCGAGGCCACTCGGAGTCCTTCGGGTTGGTGTCGAACTCCCAGAGCTTCTTGCCTGAAAGCGCCTCGTAGGCTCGCACCCATCCATCACCTTGCGCGTGGATCGCCATGTCCACGCCGCCGATTGTGCCGACCGTAGGGGGGGACCATGTCCCGTGAAGGATCCGTTCCTCGACGGAATTGTCCTCCCAGACCAGTTCGCCGTTCGTCTTGCTGACGGCAATAATCTGCGGTGCCCTCGGGGATGGGACGTGCACGTGACTCTCGTCGTGGCCGTTCGAGGTGCTGAGGTAGATAAGGTCGCCCAGAATAACCGGTGACGAGTTTGCGAGGTTATGGGGGTAGGCGCCGACCTCTTCCATCATGTCGAAGGACCAGATTGCGTCGGCATCGTTCGGGCCCGTGAGTTCCTCGTCGGTGATGGGGCCCTCGTTGCCGTTGGCAAAACCCTTGATGTCGAGGCACCAGATGACGCCGCGGTTACTCACGTAGTAGACACGGCCGTCCTGGACGAGCGGCGAAGACGCTACGCCCTGGAACGGCCAGTCGTTGGCGCGGCCGGACTCGAGCTTCTTGTGAGTCTGTTGCCAGAGGAACTCGCCGGTCTCCTCGTCGAAGGCCATGAGCACGCCGCGGTCGCCGTCCTGCGCCGGATCTCGTGGCTTCTCGTTGTTCGTGCCCACGAGCACCACGCCGTTCGCCACGACGGGGTTGCCATAGCTCTGCGACCCGAGGGCCGCCGTCCACTTCACGTTCTTCTTCGATTTGACGTCCCACTCGGATGGCAGGCCCGTCATCGACGACACCATGTTGCGATCGGGCGTCCCTCCCCACATCGGCCAGTCGCCGGTGCCTGGGTCTGATGCCCGCAGGCGCGCTCCGCCGGCGGTGGCGATCAGGGCCAATGCGACGATGGTGCCGAGCGCGATGACGCGTCGCCGATTCCTCGATGCCGAATGACGCTGCTGCATGGTAGAGAGTCTCACTTTCGCTGAAAGAGTGTTGCGACTAATTCGGAGTCACGCTGACGTTGTCGACGAAGGCGCCAAACTCGGCATCGATGAAGAACCCTGGCGCGCCCTCGGCATTGCCAATCGGATCCGTCTTTTCGATGGCCCAGCCGGCCGGCTCTGGCGTGCCCGTTTTCCACGCCTTGCCCTGGATCTTGACCGTCCCGTTCGGCAGGTTCTCGACCCGAAGCTTCAGCGTCTGCCAGGTCTCCGGTTCCCAGTCGAAGTCCGTGGTCACGGTGCGCGCGATCTCGGGCTCCCAGGGTTCGAGCTTTAGCTTTTGCACCGTGCCGTACGCGACCAGTGAGTAGGTCTGAGCCGTGATACCGACATCCGCCTGCTGCCGCCGGCGCGTGGGCGCCTGTATGTCTGCCTGTACCGTGTAGTTCGAAAGCGTCGTTGGCCCGATGAACGCGCGGATCCGCTTGAAGAGCGTGCCGAGCGGTTTCTTCTGGAGCGCCTTCTGCCCATCGATCATCGTGACCGTGAACTGGCCCGCCGTCATGCCCGACCAGCCTGGCGGGGTGGTGCCCTCTTCGTACGAATCAAACGTATCCGTCCACGGGAGAGACCGTGAAACCCTGACTCTGGCGGTGCCGGTCAAGGTGCCGACCGTCGCCGTGATTTTTCCAGCCTGGTCCACCGGGTCGGACGAAACAACGAAGGTGCCGCCGGTGACAGTCCCATTCAGGCCGTCGAGTGACCAGGTCGCCGGACTCTCTCGAAGGAATCTTCCCTTGTCGTCGAAGAGTCTGGCTCGCAGCGTCACGCGCTCACCAGGCACGAGGTTGTTCTCCGCCGGCGTGACCTGGACCCAGGCGGGTTGACCCGCGCCGCCGACGGCCGGCTCATCGACGGCCCAGCCGGTCAATGCCGACGACTGCTTGGGGCCAATTGCGTAGAGCGCGTCCCCCGACTGGAAGAAGATGCGCCCGCGGGAGACTGCGGCGCCGCCGATCACTTGCTCTGGAATGCCCTCGGAACTACAGCAACTGAACGTGCTCACGGGCAGTTCGACCTCGCTCAGCACCTCAACGCCTTCGGCGCTGGGCCTGAGAATCAGGAACTTGCCGCTAGTTGTGCCTACGTAGAGCTTGCCGTCGGCAAACACCGGCGACGAAAGCTGCTGGCCGGTCCCAAGGCGCTGTTGCCAGAGTTCCTTGCCGTTCTCGGTGTCGAAGGCATGGAGCGTTGACCCACCGTCAATGATGTAGAGTCGCGCGCCGTCGAGGATCGGGGACGATACGCCGTACTGGACGCCATGATTTACCCACTTCGGCGTCGTGATGATGCCAGTCTGATTCCCGTCGATCGCCGCGATCATACCGAGCTCCGCGGTGTCGAGGTTCTCGTCTCCGTGCGACACGAAGACCGTTGTGCCGCGTACCGCGACGGCTGTGTTGACCGCGCGTTTGGCCATCGGGTAGCTCCAGACGACCTCGCCCGTTTGCGGCTTGATGGCGTGCACGCCGCCGTTTCCCAGGCCGCTGATCAGCAGTCGCTGGCCGTTGATTGTCGTGATGAGTGCCGGCGAATAGGACGTGTCGTACGGCCGTGTGCCAGGGGTCGACACGAAGACTATCTCGCCCGTGCGCTTGTCCATCGCAATGAAGCGGAGTCGGCGGGCACCGTAGTCACCCCAGTTGGACACGGCCGCATTCACGATGACCAGGTCTCCGTCGACCAGCGGAGACGTCGTGCGGCCACCGTGGGTGGTGAAGGCCGCGAACTCTTCGCCGATGGAACGATGCCAGATCTGCTTGCCGTCCTTACTGAGCGCCGTGACCATGGCGCCGCTGCCCATTACATAGACGTTCCCGGTCTCTGGGTCAACGGCCGGTGACGCCCATGCGAGGCGATGCGTCGGAACATCGCTCTGGAAGTTGGTGAACTTGTATTCCCAGATAACTGCGCCGGTGTTGGCATCGAGGCACATTACCCGCTCTTGCATCTCAGAATCACGACCGGAGGCGTTCTGCACGTAGACGTGATCGCCGTTCACGACCGGCGTCGAGCGTCCGCCGTACGGCGCGCGCCAGAGGAAGTTCTCTCCATTCAATGCCCATGACTCGGGAAGCCCGGTCTCGCTCGATGTGCCGTCGCGGTGCGGTCCGCGCAGTTCCGGCCAGTCACCGGCGGCAATTTGACGAGGACCCTGAGCTTGAGCCGCGACACTCAGGCTGAGAAGGACCACAGCCACCCACATGTTCTTCAGCATCGAAACTCCACTGCAAGTAAAGGAGGGAAACAGACAGTCTCATTAGAGCACGACGGCGCCTCGACGTGCGAAGAATTCAGGGGTGCAAATGTCGATATAACATTAGTGTTATTATTAAAACACTTCTGTTTAGAGCCGTAAGGGGCCATGGACTATCCGACCACGCTCGAGCACGACGATGACGGCAGGGTGGTGGTCCGGTTTCCCGACCTCCCGCACACTCGCGCGGTGGGAGAATACAGGGCCGATGCGTTCCTGCGGGCGCGCGAGGCGTTGACCGAGGCGATCGGCAATGCGATCCGCGATCGTCTGGCGGTGCCTGAGCCGTCTGCCGGACCCGGGCTGCCACGTGTCGCCGTACCCCTGATCGTCGAGATGAAATTGCGCTTGTACGAGGTCATGCGCGAGGCGCACGTGACAAGGGCTGACCTGGCGCGGCTGCTCCGGTGTCACCGACCGCAGGTGGACCGGTTGCTCGATGTCCGACACGGATCGAAGGTCGATCAGATTGAGCTCGCCGCTACTGCGCTGGGCGTCCGCTTTCTGGTAGATGTCCGTGACGTCAGGCCAGGGACGTCGGGCCCTGGTGCTGGCGGAACGCGGTGATCAGCACGGGAGATGTCATTCGCGGGCACACGGTCACGGGCGACGCGGCGACCCGCCGGCGGTGCTGCCACGGTCCTCAGAGCGCCCACCGTCGACTATGCTCGCTAGGTGGGCGCCGCTGCCGAGGTTGCCGGCGGCCTGCTCACGGATGTGAGAAGCCGGCCGATGGGTGAACTGAGACCCGGCACCAGGTCACCGGGGACCGCGGAGGGTCCATGCGGCAGTTGGTTGGTGTGTGAGAGGGCATAAAGGAGACGGATGAAGCTGGCGAAACTCGCCATCGGCCATGTGTCGACGACGGTGGGCGCGATCGACACGAATCTCGCGGGCATCTTGTCGGTGGTGCGGGATGCCGCGAAGGATGACGCGTGGCTTATCGCGTTCTCCGAGCAAGTGATTGGCGGATATCCGGCCGAGGACCTCGTCCAGTGGCGCGGCTTTCTCGAGGCTCAGCGGACGGCGCTCGCCCGACTCGCCGAGGAGACCCGCGATACGCCCACGATCGTCGTGGTCGGCGCGGTCGTTGGCGTGGGCGGGCAGTTATTCAACGTCGCCGCGGTTCTGCACGGAGGTGCCATTCTCGGTTTCGTACCGAAGGAAAAACTTCCGACCTACCACGTGTTCTATGAGGCCCGAACTCTTTCGAGAGGTGCCCCGCAGCTCATGCTGGACGCCGCAGGCGTGCCGCTCGGAGACTACATCTTTGGTTTCGGGAATCACCGCGTGGCGGTGGAGGTGTGCGAGGACGCCTGGTCGCCGGACGGGCCGATGCGGCGGCGCTGCTATTCGGGCGCTGACATCGTGGTCAACGTGTCCGCGTCGCCGTACCGCCTGGGTATCGTGTCGACGCGCCGGGAGATGCTGGCTACCCGATCGGCAGACAACCAGAGCGTGCTCGTGTACGCGAACGCGATCGGTGGACAGGACGGTCTGGTGTTCGACGGCGGGGGCTACGTGTTCCAGAACGGCCGCTGCTTGCACGACGCGCCGCGGTTCAAGCAGGGCTTCACCGCGTGCGTGGTGGACTTAGACCGCACGACGCGGCTTCGGACCGAGCATACGACGTGGCGTTCCGACTGCGAGAGCTTCCAGCGCGCGGGGCACATCGTCTCGATTGCGCACAGCGCGAGCGGTACCGTCGAAGTGCCGCTGGACTACCCGGCGCCTGATGGCGGGAGCTTTTTTCTTCCCCCCGATCGCTCACCAGAACGGAGCGCTCGCGATGAAGCCCTCGACGACATGTTCGAGGTGCTGGCGCTCGGGCTGAAGGACTATCTCGAGAAGTCCGGTGCGTTCACGAGTTTCGGCATCGCGCTTTCGGGCGGCCGCGATTCTATGCTGTCTCTGCTCGTGGCGTGGCGGGCTGCGCAGCTCAAAGGCGACGTCAAGGGTCTATTGTCGGCGTTCTACATGCCAAGCCACTATTCGACGCCTGAGACCGCGGGCGCGGCTCGATCCATCTGTGCCGACATCAGCATCCCACTCAGTGTCATTCCAATCGACGAGGCGTTCGCCCGAGAGGTGGAGGCGACGACCACGATGCTTGGCGCGGAGCCGACAGCGGTGACGCTGCAAAATATCCAGGCTCGGGTGCGTGCCCAGCGCATGTGGAACTGGGCGAACTCAGCCGGTGCGCTGTTCATCCAGACCAGCGACATGAGCGAGAAGGCCGTTGGCTACACGACCATTGGTGGCGACCTCGAGGGAGCACTGTCAGTCATCGCCAATGTGCCGAAGACCGTGGTCATTGCGATGCTGGAACGACTGCTCGTGCGATTCGGGTTCGATGGAATTGCTCAGTGTCTGACGACGGCGCCGGGCCCCGAACTCACCGACGATCAGGCGGCCGAGGCAGAACTCATGCCGTTTCCGGTGCTCGACGCCTGTCTTCATCTGTTCGCCACTGAGAAGATGTCACCCGACGAGGTTGCACTTGCGCTGGCGCCGCTGTTTCCGCAGATTCAGGCCGACCAGTTGCGGACCCATGCTCACCGCTTCGCGCGCCTCTTTACGCAATCGATCTATAAGTGGGTGCAGTCGCCGCTGGCGCTACACGTCGGTTCGCTGGATCTCGATCGAGAGCGCGCGCTGCAATTACCGGTCGTGCAGCGAGGCGAGTGGTGGGGGAAGGGCTCGTAGCGACTCGCAAGCGAGCCGCCGTGGCGACTACTCAGATCCGTCGGCGCGGTTGATCTCCACCGTGTGGCCTTCGCGACCCCGCGTGACACGCACGCGCCAGGGGTTGCAGCAGACTTCGCAATCCTGCACGAACGTGCCGCCCACGTCAGTCTCCACGTACAATTCGATGTCCTCGCCACAATACGGACAGGTGACCGTGAATGAATCGTCCATTGAGCGATCGTACGCCTTTCACCAAGTGCGTCTCACCGGGACCGCACTCGACTGAGACAGCCGCGCGGCCGGGCCTGCTCGGCACCAGATACGGCAATTGTCGCGGGAAGCCAGACGGCAAACGACGCACCGCCACCGTCACGTTGGGCCACCGCTACGTCGCCGCCGTAAGAGCGGATGATCTACTGAACCACCCGTAGCTCAGGCCGGTCCCCCTCCGCTCGATTTCTAGCAGCCCGCGGTAAAACTCCCGCTGCATTCGACAGAGGGACGGTAAACTGCACGCACTGTGCTCTGGTCGCGTCAGCGGATTGCCACGCGAGCCCCGAGGCAGCACAGCACCGCCCGTTCCGGAGAGAGGATAGAGGCGGCATGAGTCGAAGAGCCTGGGGAGGATGGGGCGCGGTGCTGGGTCCAGGGCTGCTTGTGGCGGCCACCGGCGTTGGGGCTGGCGATCTCGTGACCGCAAGCCTTGCCGGATCGGAGGTGGGCCTTGTCGTCGTCTGGGCTGCGCTACTTGGAGCTGGCCTCAAGTGGACGCTCAACGAGGGTGTCGCGCGCTGGCAGATGGCGACCGGCACCACGCTCCTCGAAGGGTGGCACCGTCGTCTCGGGGGCTGGTTCTCCTGGCTATTCCTTGTCTACTTTGTCCTCTGGACCTTTGCCGTCGGTGGTGCGCTTGTCAATGCGTGCGGCATCGCTGCCACTGCGTTCTTCAGCGTTGGCGACGCGGAGACATCGAAGATTGTCTGGGGCGTTCTCCATTCGATTGCCGGAGCGCTCCTGGTATGGCGAGGGGGATTCGAGCGCTTCGAGCGAGTGATGGCCGTGTGCGTTGGCGTCATGGTCGTGAGCGTCGTCATGACGGCAACGCTCATCGCAGCAGAGGCGCCAGTAGCCGTCGTGCGCGAGATGTTTCTGCCTGCGGTGTCGTTCACCCGTGGTGATTGGACCTGGTTTCTGGGGGTCCTTGGCGGCGTGGGCGGCACCGTTACGATGCTGTCTTATGGTTACTGGATCCGAGAAGCAGGTCGGCGCGATCACGAAGGATTGCGCACGTCGCGAATCGATCTCGCGGTTAGCTACGGCGTAACGGCGGTCTTCGGCGTAGGGATGGTCATCATCGGGTCACGAATCGGTGGGACCGGGCAGGGGGCCCGCGTGGCCGTTCAGTTGGCCGAGCAACTGGCGACTGTGCTCGGTGGTCCGGCACGGTGGC
>Ga0302135_10001006_pt1 | contig 17018 bp, 16 predicted proteins | sample CBN3_surface_MG_FD_203119 | JGI IMG/M metagenome (GOLD analysis project Ga0302135, IMG submission 203119) | Marine microbial communities from Western Arctic Ocean, Canada - CBN3_32.1 | ecosystem: Environmental > Aquatic > Marine > Oceanic | place: Canada: Western Arctic Ocean | collected...
AGTTCGCTGGCAACTCGCCCCACAGGCCGTGGATCGACGCCGTCAAGATCGCGTGCGCCGAGTGCGGCAAGACGGTCGAGCGCATCAGCGACGTGGGGAACGTGTGGCTGGACGCAGGCGTCGTGCCTTTCTCCACCATTGGTTACCGCTCCGACCGCGAATATTGGAAGGAGTGGTTCCCGGCAGAGGTGGTCACCGAAAGCTTCCCTGGCCAGTTCCGGGGCTGGTTCTACTCGCTGCTTGTCATGAGCACTGTTCTTGAGAACACCGAGCCATTCCGGAACCTCCACAGCTACGCCACGATGCGTGACGAGCACGGCGAGGAGATGCACAAGAGCAAGGGGAACGCCATCTGGTTCGAGGATGGCGCGGAGAAGATGGGCGTCGACTCGATGCGCTGGCTCTACTCTCGCCACAACCCGGCGGCCAACCTGAACTTCGGTTTTGGAATCGCTGACGAGGTGCGACGGCGTTTCATCATCCCTCTGTGGAATGTCTATTCGTTCTTCGTGACCTATGCCAATATCGACGGCTTCGACCCTCAGGCCACGGCCCCTCCTGTCGAGCGCAGACCGGAGCTGGACCGCTGGATACTCTCGGAGCTTGCTGAGCTAACCGTGGACATGACAGCGTCACTAGACACCTACGAGGTGGAGTTGGCGACCCGTCGCGCCGAAGGTTTTGTGGAGCAGCTATCGAACTGGTACGTGAGGCGCAGTCGCCGTCGCTTCTGGAAATCCGACGCGGACAAGGATAAGCAGGCGGCCTACGCGACGCTCTACGAGTGCCTGGTCACGCTGACCCGGCTCATCGCGCCGATAATCCCGTTCCTATCCGAGCAGATGTACCGGAACCTGGCCAGCTCTGCTGTCGACGGCCGCGAAAGTGTACATCTGGACTCGTACCCAGTGGCGGACGAGACGCGGATAGACCAGCGCCTGTCGCAGGCGGTAAGGCTGGCAATGCGTCTTTCGAGCCTTGGGCGCGCCGCTAGGAGCAAGGTTGGGGTGAAGGTGCGCCAGCCTATGGAGGAGGCGCTGGTCAAGCTGCGCTCGTCCGAAGAAGAGGAGTTGCTGGAGCAGATATCGTCGCAGGTATGCGAGGAACTGAACATCCGCCGCGTCTCTGTGCTCGACGATGAACGGGAAGTGGCCAAGATCGAAGTGAAGGCTGACATGTCACGGATCGGCCCAAGGTTCGGTGCAGATTCGCGAAACGTCCTGGCAGCGCTGTCCAAGGCTGACCCGTCGGAGGTGTACGTGGCGGTCGCCGCGGGAGGCAGCGTCACAGTGGGCGACTACGTGCTCGAGCCCGAGGACATCGTGGTGACGAGCTCGGAGATTGCAGGGTACTCGGTCGTGTCCGAGGGAGGCTACTCCGTGGCGGTGACCACGGAGATCACCCCGGAGCTGGAGCTGGAGGGGCGTGCGCGAGAGCTGGTGCACTTGGTCCAGAACATGCGGCGTTCGGCTGAATTCGACATCGCAGACCATATCGTCACCTACTACGACGGCGACGAGGCGTTGGAGGAGGTAATGGCCGCCCACGGCGACTACATCCGCCAGGAGACGCTGTCACGGGAGTTGACTCGCGGCGTCCCGCCCGAGGGCGCATATGCCGAGGAGCAGAAGGTAAACGGCCTGGCCGTGGTCCTGGGAGTGGTGCGGGAGTAGGTAGCGTGCATACCCATGCGCGACCGGGGTCCGACGACTGTCTTTCATATAGGAGCTGACCTTCACAATCATGGGTAGACGGCTAATTGATCGCGATACAGGTCGTGACTACACTCGATATATCTGACCTGGTTTTCGTTAGGAAGTCGTGGTCGGCGCACTAGCCATGGGTCTTTTTCAGATAGGTGGGTGGCAACCATGATGAATACTTCGAGGTCGAAGTTGCGGATCCGTGGAGGTCCCTACGATGGGTGCGGCCTGTCATTGGTCGGGGGAGTCACGGCGATGGGGCGTGAGGCCACGAACGATATCGTGCTTGAGCAGCCTTTGGTTTCTCGCAAACACGCCATGATCTTCTACCGTGGCACGGGCTTTTGGGTACAGGACTTGGGCAGCCAGAACGGTACGTATGTCGGCGGCCAGAGGGTTGGTCAGCAGCCACGCCCACTTCAGGATGGCGAGCGAATCTAACTAGATAGTATTGAGACGGGTACTATTTGGCAGCATAGCGAGGTCTATGAGGCCGCTCTTGGCCTGCAAGCCCCGGCTACGGCAACCCAAGCGCCTGCAGCGCCGTTGCCCACAGGCATCCCTGCGCAGCCCGGAATCCCTGCGCCTGCACAGCAAGGTATCCCCGGACAACTTGGCGATCCGCTAGCGACAGAGAGCCAACCCTAGGAGAGCTGGTCACTGTGCCGTGCATTCACCAAGAACGAAGACGAGTCTTGGGCCTGCAACTATTTTGTGGCCTTCGACACCTCTGGACAGCAGATAGAGGTGAGCCTGGGGACGACCTTCATGCCTGGACTGGGCTTCCTGGGGTTCGACATGACGGAGTGGCTCGAGGACAACTGCGCTAACTACGTAGTCCCTTGAGTCTCGTTCGACCCGACTAGCTGCCCCGCTCGCCCAACTCCACCTCTGCCATCAGAAACTCGTCGCCGCGGACGTACTCGATTTGGATGCTGTCGCCCACCTGGTAGGACCATAGTAGGCTCAAGAACGTCGCCATGTCCGGTGTCGGGATCCCGTCAATCATGGTGACGATGTTCCCGACCCTGATCCCCGCCGCGAACGCTGGACCGTCGCTGGCTATCCCGGTGACAATGACGCCCTGGTCGACTATGAGCTGAAATCGGGTGATCCTGGTGGGGGTGACATCTACGCCGTCGAAACCAATCCGGGGACGAGTGACATGACCGAACTCGATGAGGCTGTTGATGATGGGCTGGGCTGTCGATGCGCTGATGGCGAAGCTGATGCCCTGGGCCTGCCGAAGTGTCGCCTGATTGATCCCCACGACTTCACCGTTGAGGTTGACCATCGGCCCGCCGCTGTTGCCCGAGTTGATGGCGGCGTCGGTCTGGATCAGGTCGTAGTAGTACCCGGGGAACTGCTCCGTCTGAATTGTGCGCCCGAGGGCGCTGATGATGCCCAGGGTCACAGTGGGAGCGCCCTTGAGGTAGAGGGCATTGCCCATCGTCATGACCCAGTCACCGACCCGCGTGCCGCCGTTGGCGAACCTTGCAGCCTTGAGCCCTGTAGCATCGATTTTCAGCACAGCAATGTCGCGAATATCGTCTGCCCCAACGACCACTGCATCGTAGCTTCCCCCGTTTGGAAGGTGGACCTGTATCTGTTCGGCCCCCTGGATAACGTGGTTGTTGGTGACTATGTACCCGTCTGCGCGCACCACGAATCCGGAGCCCGCAGCTTCCTCTGGGACGGTCGTAAATACGCCTCGGCGGCTCGACTCGACTGTGATCGAGGCCACCCAGGGGGTGATCCTCTCCACCACGTCTGCGATGGATGGCAGCGCCTGTGCGCCGGAGACGGGTGCTGAGCCTGCTGATGAGGGTGTCGGGGTGGCCACCACCGTGATTACGATGGGCGTAGCGGTCGGTGCAGGGGGCGCTGTGGCCTCGTTGGACGTGAGGCCGCAAGCGGATGCCAGAGCGAGAAGGACAGAGAGGAACACAATCTTAGGCGACAGGCCGACGACGGGCCTATGCAGCCCTGAAGGGAGCCACGATACGTAGCCGGACACGCGAAAAACCTGACCAAAGAATTTTGAGGTTATGTTGCCGCTCCCCCAGGCTAGCCGAGTAGGCGGCATATCGGGAAGTTATGAGAGCGCCGAATAGCAAAATGATAGCTGACAGGTATACCCAGGTCAACAAAGCTATTACTGCGCCCACCGAGCCGTAGACCACGTTGTACACGAGGGGATAGGTACTGACGTACCAGACGAACCCCAGGTTGGCGCCTGAGAACGCGAAGGATGCGAGGAGGGCACCAGGCCAGACGTCGTTGATGCGTACCTCAGTATTGGGTAGGTATCGGTAAAGGATCAGGAAGCTCAGGAAGGTCAGAGTCGGGAACAGCAGGCTTGACACCAGGTCCCAGATGAAATTTGTGAAGTACTCGGACTCCGGGGCTATGACGAAGCTGATCTCCCTCATGACACCCAGGATTGGAGAGCTGAAGAACACGGCCAGCATGATCATGCCAGCGCCGAGGACTAGCCCGAAGTCGATCATCCGCTCCTTGAGGAACGGGCGGGTCCTTCTGATACCCCAGGCGGCGTTAATCCCCTTCCGCATGGCCCCGAAGGCTGCTGTGGCCGCCCACAGCAGCCCAAATACGCTGGCGATACCAGTGATGGCACGGGCTGATACGACGCCCTGAATCGTCTGGGTAACGTATTCGCTGGAGACCGGCAGGACCTCGGCGATGTCTTTGGCGAGCTGCTCGTCCTCGGCCCCAGTGCCAAGGACGAAGCCAAGCACGGATATGACGGCCAAGAACAGAGGGAAGATCGAAAATAGCGTGTAAAAGGAAATAGCGCCAGCCAGGTGGGTGCAGTTTTTCCTTAGGAAATCGTTTACTGCATCGGCCATGAACATCATAAATCTGATGAAAGACATGTTGCGGACTCCGATAGGTTCTTGTAATGCTACTCAGTGGCTGACCTGACTATCAATGTGAATTGAGGTGCGCTTTTCGGGCAAAATGTGTAGGTCGGACGAGTCAGATTTCGATTGACCGTGCGAAGACACCTAAGGGGGCTGAGGATATATGATGTCCGCGGCCCACAAACTCAAGGAGGCGAAATTGCCAAATATTGAAATTCTCGGCTCAGGCCGGATCGACGAACGGGAGTCGTCCTTCCCCATGGCCGTGCAACTTCCCAACGGCGATCTCCTGTGCTCCTTTGGAGTCGGGGGTGGGCCCAGCGCCAGCGGCGGTTCGGACTGGTCTCGGTCTACCGACGGGGGCGAGAGTTGGAACGTCGAGGGCACCATACTCGATATCACTACAGACCCCGATACGACGAATTTCCTGAAGCTAACGATATCTCCGGACGGCGGCACGGTGTACGCATACGGCCAGCGCTCTTACAGAAAGGTGGGCGAGGCCAAGCAGCGCGACGAGCCGGTGTTTTGCACGTCGGCAGATGGCGGACACACTTGGTCTGAGCCCAGCGTCATTCCCATGCCGTCGGTGCCTCTGGAGATATCCCACGGCTTGCTGGCCACGTCGTCGGGGCGGCTACTCGCTCCGTCCGCTCTGTTCCCGCCGGGGCGTCTTGGTGAGAGGGTGCTGGCGGCGGTTTCGGACGATGCTGGCAAGACCTGGCCGAGCCACTCCGTGGTGTTCCAGGACCCGAACGACGAGTTGGGCTACCTGGAGCAGAAGCTGGCTGAGATTGAGCCAGGACGGCTGATCGCTACGTGCTGGACGGCCACGCTGGACGGCGTGCTCGACCGAGAGGACAGCTTCACGTTGTCCAACGACGACGGGTCTACATGGAGTGCGCCGATGCCTACGGGGATTATGGGCCAGACGATGACGCCAATCCCGCTGGGCGGCGACCGGCTGCTCGTACTGTACAACAAGCGCTACGGTGATCAGGGAATCATGATGAACCTGGTCACATTCACCGAGTCGAAGTGGGAGGTCCACTTCGAGGACACGATGTTCGATGGACGGGCCACCAGAAGCCGGGACGATGTGGATCAGGGCCAGGGAGAATGGAACGAGTTCCAGTTCGGCTTCCCGACGGCGATCAAGTTACAGGACGGGACGTACCTGGCGACACACTGGTCGCGAGAGTCGGGCCACTTCGGCATACGCTGGACCAGGCTCCGCGTAGATTTCTAGAGCGAGTAACCAAAGAGACATACGAAGTGGAGATATCGGCAAGTCGGTTCCGATCTGATGCAGGGCGAGCGGTTCCGGCCCTTCGCGGGCGCAAAGCCTCAGCTTCACGACGATTGCCGGGAATGCCCATGGTTGACGTTGTGCTACGGGGAGTGTCCGGAGTACCGCGTAATGAATGTGGGCGAGGCGGAGAATAGCCTGCCCTTCTTCTGCGACTCCTTCAAGATGTTCTTCGAGGAGAGGTACGCTGGCATTGAGGAGGTCGCGGTGGGCGCATCGAGGCCGATGGGCCTGGTGGTGCCAGGAGGCGCAATGCCCGCCGGCTACCGATCGGCCACGCCGCCGCTCTCGTTGGCCGCTGTCCGCAAGGACGCAAAGGTGCGCGGCATGGGCAGGAACGGGCCCTGCCCATGCCGTAGTGGCGCCAAGTTCAAGCGGTGTTGTGAGGCCTAGTACCGAGCCCTAGCGCACAAACCAGCGAATCGCGTGGTGGCCTTCGCTGCGGCGAAACGACAGGGTGTACGGGTCTACCATGGACAGCGCGACCTTGCCGTCGGTTCTACACATCGCCCAGCCATAGTCCCAGCCGCGGCTCGTGTAGCGCACGGGTATTGCGGGCTTGATGCGAACGAAGGGGTGCGTAGCGCCGATGAACAGCTTTTCCCCGGTGTAGTAGTAGCCGTAGCCGACCTGGATGAACAGCTCGTGGTTGAGCGAAGAATCGGATGCATCGATCCCGTCACACAAGGCACTGACGCCTACCTTCACCTCTGATCCCGCCTTGAATGCGTCTTCCATCTCCTCTATCGAGCCCGATATTACGTCGCCGTCTGCGGAGTGCGAGAGCACCTGCCGCCAGTCGTTCCGGACCCAGTAGTTGAACACCTCGAAGTCATAGATGAAGTTGCTGCTCGGGGCGTTGGTGTCGCCGTCCCATCCTTCAAGTTCGTGGTACTTGGGCATGTCGTTGTGGACATTCAGGGGCGTCGGGCCCAGGGTGCCGCTCACCGGAGGGCCGTCTAGGTGCGGTCGTGCGATGGCCTGCGTGCCGTCCTCGTTGTAGAGGAATAGGGACATCGACGGGCGGTCACCGAACCCATCTGGCAGCTCGACAGGCTGTCGTAGAGTCATGAAACCTGCGGACCAGCGGTCGTCAACTAGGAGGGTTTCGCGGAACTCGGACACCTCGCGGATGAGTTCGTTGTTGTCGGATGTCACATCGATGTGCTCATTGTGGCGGAATGCGGTATAGATCCGTAGGTCAGCGCCATTTCTGACGGCGTCTGCAAGTGCCCTTGAGCTACCGCCGATCACCTTTCGATTTGTGTCCAGCTTCAGCGCGCTTGTCCAGTTGGGCATGTACGGTTCCTTGTTCGATTGTAGGTGTTGTCGCCCACACGAGGCGACGACGTCGATTAGCACCTTACGTTTTCTACTTCCTCCATGCTATAATGCCCTTCGCCCGTGCTGCAAATTGCAGGTTCATACTGACAGGGTGCAACCCCTAAGCTCCAGGAGATCTCTTGATAGCAGAGCGAATACGTGAATACGAAGTTGTAATGATCCTCTCGCCTGAGGCAACCGAAGAGGAGATTGCTGCCGCGATTGAACGCGTGGACGGACTGATCACCGGCGGTGGTGGCACGGTGGGAGAGCACAATAACTGGGGGCTCAAACGCCTCGCTTTCCCGGTGCAGAATTTTCGCGAAGGCAACTATGTCCTAGTGAAGTTCTCGATGGACTCGAGTGCTGTCACCGAGTTGAACCGCAACCTGAAGGCCTCAGAGGACATCATTCGATTCCTCGTGACCAAGGTATAGTTGCGAACAGATAACACTGTGGGGATTGGGGTCAGCCTATGACGATGAACAAGGCTCTAGTGATTGGCAACGTGGGCAATGACCCCGAGATGCGCTACACGCCCAATGGCAACCCAGTGACATCATTTAACGTGGCCACCAACCGCAGGTACACTACGAGCGAAGGTGAGCAGCGCGAGGAGACCGAGTGGTTCAGGGTAAATGCCTGGAACCGCCTGGCAGAGACTTGCAATCAATATGTAACCAAGGGTATGAAGGTCTATGTCGAGGGCAGGCTTACCAGTTCGCCGTACATCAGCCGTGATGGTGAGCCCAGAGCCGGCAACGAGATCGCCGCTACCGATGTGAAGTTCTTGGACCGTCCGGAGCGTTCCGGGGCAGGTCCAGGCGAAGCAACGGGAATCGGCGGCCCGGGCAGTGGCCCTGGGAGCGCTCCTAGCGATGCTCCTGCCGGTGCTCCTCCCGGAGCAGCGTCCGGTGGCGGAGATGTGGAAGACCTTCCCTGGTAGATAGACAGGCACAAGAGAGGGAGACCGAGTGACGACACAGAGCAGACCAGCAGGACCTAGAGGCAGTAGCAGCCCCGGTGGAAGACCCGGCGGCGGCGGTGGCGGCGGCGGGTTTCGCCGCGGGCGACCACGCTATTTCACACGGAGAAAGGTTTGCGCCTTCTGCGTGAACCACGTTAAGTATATTGACTACAAAGAGGCCAACGCGCTGGGGCGGTACCTTTCGGACCAGGCCAAGATCGAATCAAGGCGCAAGTCCGGAGTGTGCTCCAAACACCAGCGTGGGCTGGCTACGGCCATCAAACGCGCGCGCCATATGGCTATGATGCCCATGAGCCGTAACCACCTGACGTCACCTGCTCGCGGCGGCTCGAGTAGGTAGCAACGGGTTCCTCCCGAATTGAGCTTGAAATATAGCGGGCCGCTGTGATACCACAGAGGCCCGCTTCGTGTTTCCAGTCCTCTGGTATTTTTCATCGATTGAACATTTGCACCTTAACTCGTGCTGTCCGGGCGTTTTTCGGGAAGCCCTGGAAGTCGAGCGGTAGTGTCTGGCCCCTGTCACCCTGAGCAGATGGGAAGGGTCTTGGGCGTGGGGGTCTCGGTCTCGACTGATGCGGCGGTGCTTGGTCCCCACCCCGGATGCTTCGTCGGGGGGAGGGCTCCTCAGCAAGAAAATGAGGCTGGGCCTGAGCAAAACGCACAGAGGGCCGGACCCTTCAAGCGGGCCGACCCTCTAAAGCTATCACCACTACTTGGGTGTCTGCGCCGAGCCTAGCTCGGCACCCTGCTGTCGACATCTAGGCCAAGTGAGTCGATGCCGCGGCGCACTTGTCCTAGCTGTATCGAAAGGCGCTCCTCAAGGTCGAAGAGGGTCTCGCGGGCATACTGGTCGGCGCCATCACGTCGTGTGGTGCCGGCCGCTTCTGCGGCCTCCACGATCTGGAAAGCGCGCCGCTGTGCTTCCTGCGTGACCTCTTGGGCCTCCTGAGCGGCTAGCTGGGTAATCCCTTCGGCCTTGGCATGGGCTTCCCTGACGATCTCCGTCTCGTCTATCCGGGTGGCCTGCTCTTCCATCGCCGACGTCTTCAGGGCCTGGGCCTCGTGCTCGGCGCTCTCTTTCACACGGCGGGCCTCGAGGTGCGCCTGGTTGATGACACTATCCTTCTGTGTCAGTATCTCGCGCGCCTCTTGCATGTCGGCCGGAATGGAGACCCTGAGCTCCGACACGATTGTGTCGAGTCGGTCTGAGTCCACCATCACCCGCTTGCCGAAACCCGGTACCCGGGTTGCGCTGCTTGCCAACGACTCCATCTCTTCAATTACCTGTACGATATCGATGATTGTTCCTCCCGCGGCGTCTTTTGACTAAGAGGCCGACGCAAACTTCGCTTTCATGGCCGAATATACCGATGCTGGGACAAGGCTTCGTACGTCACCCCCAAGCCTGGCTACCTCCTTGATACGGGATGAATAGACGAACTGGAACTGTAAGGCGCTCATGAGGCAGACCACGTCGACATCTGGGTCGAGGTTTCGCCACATCATGGCCATCTCGAATTCGGCTTCGAAATCGAAGCCTGCTCGAAGACCGCGCACAATGAATTTTGAGTCCAACTGTCGAGCCAGATCAGGTGCAACGAGGCCGCTAAAGGAGATCACGTCGACGTTGGACAGATGCGCCGTCGATTCTTTGAAGAGGTCCACCCTATCCTGGGTACTAAAGAGGACCCGCTTGGGCGGGGCGTCATAGACGGCAATCGTCAACTGGTCGAAGACCCTTGAAGCACGGATGGCCACGTCGACGTGGCCGTTGTGCACTGGGTCAAAACTGCCGGGATAGATAGCCCTAGGCAATCGTTCCTCCGAAATCGAAAATTGAGATCGCTGTGTCGCCGTATCGGTGATGGGTGGTTTTGACCAGGCCACCGTAGGCGGAGGCCAACTCACGCCTGTAGTAGTGCTCCGTTATGACTACGGCGTTATCTGCGAGCAGGTTGCCGCTTCCCATTCGTCCCAAGATGCTGTCCCAGGGGTCGATCCGGTAGGGCGGATCGATGAAAACAAGGCTGAAATTCTTTTCTTCATCGCCCAGAGCGCTCTCCGCGTTGGCCTTCACAACTCGCGCCTGGTCCGTCATTTCCAATTCCGCCAGACTGGCCCTGATGCTGCGGCAGACGACCTCGCTTGCCTCGACGAAGACGGCCGACTCAGCCGCTCTGCTCAAAGCCTCCATGCCCAGGGCGCCGGTACCAGCGTACAAGTCCAGGACCGTAGCGCCCGCTACGACATCCGGACCGAGAATCGAAAAAATCGCTGAGCGAACCTTCTCCGACGTGGGCCGAAGATCCCGCCCGCCTACCGACCTTATGACGCGGCCTCGCGCGGTACCTCCGGTCAGTCGAGTTGTCGTGGGGCCGGCCGCATTCGCGCGACGGCCCCGCTTCTCCGGATTTCGCATCAAGGGCGTCCTGTCCGATAGTTCAGGTGGCAAGCCTAGCATCGGCGTAAGGGGACGTTAAAGCGGAATTCCGACCTTGTTTTGGCGAAAGATTAGACAAAGTCTTGATAATTGCAGGAAATTGTTGCTATTGAAGCGGGTCTGCCAATGTCATGGAGAGGGCTGTTTTACAATTTTGAGCACAGGCGCTAGAATGGCGCTGAGGCTGAGGTGCAAGCTACGTCAGGCGCGTAGCGGCCCAGCCTTTTTGGATATGGGGCGAGAGGGGCCTGCCGATGCCCAGGGAAGTGCCCCGCCTGACACCCGAAGGACGCGAGACCTTGGAAAGCGAGTTGAAGACGCTCGTGTCTGTTCAACGGCGCGAGGTTGCGGACCGGATCCACAGTGCATCCGAGGCCGGTGGCACTGTGGACAACGCCGAGTACGAAGAGGCCATAAACGAGCGGACATTTGTCGAAGGCAGGATCTCCGACCTGGAGCAAATCCTGTCCCAGTCAGTCGTCAGCGAGACCAAAAAAAGAAGAAAAAAGGGAGCCGTCATCGAATTCGGTTCCTCCGTGACAGTATCCCCCGACAAGGGCGCCAAGCGACTGTACAAGGTCGTTGGCAGTGCCGAGGCAGCGCCGCTGGAGGGGAAGATTTCTGAGTCCTCGCCTGTCGGTCGCCCGATGATGGGTCACAAGGTAGGCGACGAGGTGGAAGTGGAGACCCCTGCGGGAGTAGTCAAGTTGACAGTAACCAAAATATCGTGACATCCGGACCTGACAATCCAGATAACGAACAAGAGCCGGATAGCGTTCAAGACGAAAATTATCTGATCGGCGTACGTCGTCAAAAGCTGCAGAATCTAAGGGACAGGGGCATCGACCCCTATCCTCACAGCTATGATCGTAGCCACACTGCCGCAGAAGCGTTCGCGCTATTCGATGCAACGGAAGCCGAGTCCTGCGAGGGCGCGCGGACTGAAGATGTGTCCGTCGCCGGTCGGATTATCCGCTACCGGCGCATGGGCAAGGCCACCTTCCTCGACCTTCAGGACGGCAGCGGCAAGGTCCAGGTGCTGCTCCGTCGCAATAACCTTCCAGACTCCTACGACGATCTGCGTGAGCTAGACATCGGCGACTTTCTGGGTGTCGTAGGCCCGATGTTCCGCACTCGAACCGGCGAGGCAACTGTGGAGGCGTCGACGTGGACAATCCTGTCCAAGTCGCTTCGGCCCCTTCCTGAGAAGTTCCACGGGCTGTCAGATGTCGAGGCTCGGTACCGCCAGCGATACCTGGATCTGATCTCCAACGAGGACGCCAGACGTATCGCTGTCCTGCGCAGCCGCACCATCAGCGCCCTACGCCGTTTCATGGACGGACGTGGTTTCATGGAGGTCGAGACGCCGGTGTTGGTACCCGTCGCGGCAGGTGGCACCGCACGGCCCTTCCTGACCCATCACAACACCCTGGACCGCGACCTGTACCTTCGCATCGCCACGGAACTATATCTGAAGCGCCTGGTGGTTGGCGGACTTGAGCGTGTCTACGAGGTGGGTCGCATCTTCAGGAACGAGGGGGTGGATTTCACCCACAACCCCGAGTTCACCATGATGGAGAGCTACCAGGCATTTGCCGACTACTCCGACGTTATGGTGATGGTTGAGGAGATGGTGTCCTCGCTGGCCAATGAGGTGCTGGGTTCGTCCACCGTCGAATACGACGGCAACAAAATTGACTTCACGCCCCCCTGGCCACGCCTGTCACTTCGAGAGGAGGTAAAGCGAACGTCGGGAATCGACTTTCTGGAGACTACGGACATCGAGTCGCTGCGGTCAGAAATGGCGGAGAGAGGATACGACATTGGGGCGCAGATGAGTTGGGGTGGGCTGCTGGACAAGCTCATCTCCGAAGCGGTGGAACCGCATATTGTACAGCCGACCTTCCTCGTGGACTACCCGGTCGAAATGTCTCCACTGGCGAAGAGGAAGCGCGGTAACGACCGGCTCGTGGAGCGATTCGAGGGCTTTGTGGCCGGAATGGAGCTCTGCAACGCCTTCAGCGAACTGAACGATCCGGTGGACCAGCGCCAGCGCCTAGAGGGGCAGGAGGAGCTTCGCGACCGCTATCAGGGCGAGGATATGGACCGGCTTGACGAGGACTTCCTAGTGGCCCTCGAACACGGCATGCCGCCCACGGGCGGGCTGGGGATGGGCATCGATCGGCTAATTATGCTCTTTTCGGGGCAGCATTCCATCCGCGAAGTTGTGCTCTTCCCCCAACTTCGAAACAGGTAGCATGGTGCCTTTGTTCGTGCGAAAACTCCTGGAACCTATCCGCGCCATTCTGCGTCTAAGTCAGAGAGACCACGCCCGGAGCACATCGAGGTCTGACCTAACCGAATTTCGCAAGGCCAAAGACGAGTTTTTCGGTACCAACCACGAATCTCCGCTGACTGACCAGCAGCAGTCAAACTTCCCCGGGCTGTCCTACTTCGACGAGGACGGTGGCTTTCGTTACGAGGTCGAAGTGGAGGAATTTGACGAGAAGGAACTCATCGATATGCAGACGAGCACCGGTGCAGTGGCCTCTTACACTCGCTGGGGCAAGGTAGCCTTTGATGTGGAGGGCGAGACGGCCGAGCTGACGCTGTTCGGCGATGCTCACGGTCACGGCGGCGAGTTTTTCGTGCCCTTCGCGGACGTTACTACCGGCACTGAGACCTATGACGCAGGTCGATACCTGGATATCCAGCCGCTTCCGGGTGGCAAAATGCTGGTTGACTTCAACATCGCCTACAATCCATACTGCGCCTACAATGAGCAGTGGAGTTGCCCGCTGACCCCATTCGAGAACCGCCTCAAGGTCTCGATCCGCGCCGGCGAGAAGAACTTCAAGTAGGACGCGCAGCTACCGCCTGATCGGGCCCACTCGCTCCAAATGATCATCGGCCGCACTAGGGGTGTGCTGTGCCCCCTTCTTCCGACTCGGCATGCGCTCCTTCGAGATGTTCCCTCAACTTGCCGCTGAGCTGGCCGAGGCTGATGTGGAGCCAGAGTCCCGTCGGACTTCGTGCCGTTGATGGGCCCGGTACCAGGCTGGGAGGGGCTCAGCGTCGCGTCGGGCCACGATCACGCCGGCATAATGCTGAGTTCGGGCTCCGCCGAGTTGATGGCCGACTACATCGCATCCGGTGATGCGACGAGTCTGGAGGCATTTTTGCCATCACGCTTTGCTGGAGGCGCAACGCTGACTACGTGGCTCGGCTTCTGTCCTGGAACATCAGCCACGAGAAGTAGCGCCCGCCTTGATCCCCACGTGTATCGCCACGGTGCCCAGGGCCAGCTTGCGGTGTTGCACGTTCTGTAGTCCCGCCTGCCGCATCATCGCGGATAGTTCGGTGGCGCTGAGGAACCCCTGGACAGACTCTGGCAGGTACGTGTAAGCCTCGCGATTGCCTCCGAAGATTGCGCCGATCCACGGTGTGACGTACCGGAAGTACAGCGGGAACAGCTTGCCCACGACACCCAAGCCTTCGAGCCTCACGATCTCCAGAATTACCAGGCGTCCACCAGGGCGAAGCACCCTCACCATCTCGTCGAGGGCTTTCGGCAGGTCCACGAAGTTGCGAACGCCGAAGCCCACGGTGGCGCACACGAAGTGGTCATCGGGAAGTGGCAGGTTGTGGGCGTCGGCAACGGCGTAGCCCGCACGGTCCGCCATCTGGCGTTCCCGGGTCTTATCCCGGGCAAGGGGCAGCATTTCGGGTGTAAAGTCCAGGCCAATTACCTCGGAGATCTCCGGCCGGTTCGTTAGCTCCAGGGCGAAGTCGCCGGTGCCGGTCGCCACGTCGAGGGCCGGGCCCTGAGTACCAGTGACCGCCATGTCGGTCGCCAGGCGTCGCCACGCGTGGTGGCGTCCGCCAGACATGATGCCATTGAGCCGGTCGTAGCGCCCGGAGATATGTCCAAACATACGGGCCACGTAGCGCGCCCGTTCGTCACCCTTCAGCTGTGCCAGAACATTACCTCCACTCTTTGCCTGGCACCGGGTGCCGGAGGGCAGGTTTCCGAAGCCGTCTGACCGCCCGAGGGATGGCGAGTAGGAGATCGCTGGCCAGTAGGCCCGAGTCACCCATGCGCTGCCTGATGGCCTCGCCAGCCCTGCCGTGGACGAATACGCCCAGTATGGCGGCAGTCTTCGGTGAGAGGCCCTGGGCCAGGAATCCGGCGATGATTCCGGCAAGAACGTCACCGGTGCCAGCGGATGCCATCGCCGGGTTTACGAAGGGTGAAATCGTGGCACGTCCGTCGGGCGTGGCCACCACCGTGAACGCACCCTTCAGTACGACCACCGCGTTCCACTTCACCGCCGATTCTGTCGCGGCTGCTACGCGTTCGCCTTCGATATGCTCGATGGATAGCCCAGTTAGCCGGGCCATCTCTCCAGAATGCGGTGTGAGGATCGCTGGTCGCGATAGTCCCTTCCACCATTCCTGCCCCGCCAGTATTGGCAGCAGGTTCAGCCCGTCCGCATCTATGACGATCGGGGGCAGCTCCGCCCCGGATAGTAGGAGGCACTGCACCAGATCGGCGGTCTCGGGCGTCTGACCCAGTCCACTGCCCACGAGAAGCGAGCTATATCCGTTCATGCCGTCGAGGACGATCTCGGATGAGCCCGCTTCGATGACGCCAGGCGCTGACTCCGGGAGGGGTATGTACGTGGGCTCGGGGGCCCTGGCCGCTACGTCGACCACGAGGCTCCGGGGTATCGCGAGGGTCACGAGCCCGGCCCCAGCCCGGCCCGCTGCCGCCGTCGCAAGATGTGCAGCGCCGATGTAGTTGCTGGACCCGGCCACTACCATGGTCTTGCCGAAGCTCCCCTTGTGGGCGGACGGTGAGCGTTGCGGCAGGTGTTCGGATGCCCAGCGGCGGGTCATGAGCTCCATGGAAACATTGTCATCTAGATCGTCCGGCAGGCCAATGTCGGCGATCTCGACCTCTCCTGCCAGTGTGGCTCCAGGGAACCGGTACAATCCGGCCTTGGGCCTTCCCAGTGTGATGGTAAGGTCGGCGGCGATGGCGGCGTCATCCGCTGCTCCGGTGTCGCCGTCGACGCCTGACGGCAGATCAACAGCAATGATGCCAGGTGCGGAGCGGCGTTCAGTTGCTTCGCTAACCAGCGCCAGTGCTTGTTGCAGGATGCCTTCAATGGGCCGTGAAAGACCGGTACCTAGTACCGCGTCCACCACGATGTCCGTCCTCGAGAGTAGCTCTCTCAGTTTGGTCATGTCTTCGTCGCCACCGATGGTGTATACCGGGATGTCTCGTTCAGTCACGACCGCGAGCTTCGGGTCGCCCTCCGGTCGCGGGCCTGTCAGGAATACCGAGACGCTGCAGCCCCACGAGCGCAGTCGTCGGGCTATGACGAGGCCGTCGCCGCCATTATTGCCACGTCCGACTAGGACCATTACGTGGGCCCCGACCAGGGAGCCGAGCTCGCGCCGCACGCTCCTTGCGACAGCCAGGCCCGCGTTCTCCATGAGTTCGTCGGTGGAGACCCCTGCCTCTTCGGACCGCTGTTCGATCAGCCGCATTTGCTCAGAGGTGACGATTTTCATTGGGGGGTCACAGCGTGCCTACGAGTCTTTTGAGGAGGGCTCTCGTTCGGGCGGTGGAGGCGTCCTCGTCGGGGTCACCTGGGAATATGACGGCCAGGAGATCGGTCGCACCGCCATCCGCGTACTCTCGTAGCTGCCGCTCGACGCTGGCCTCATCGCCGACAACGGCGACATCGGCGGGCTCGGTTGTCCCCTCCATCTCGAGCATCTTTCGGTAGCTGGGTAGCGAGCCGTAGCGCTGGAACAGCTCCGTAGCTCGTCCACGGGCGCCAGCCGGGTCGTCGGTAACGCAGATAGGGACACCGGCGCAGATTCGAGGTTCTGGTCTGCCTGAGGCGCTAGCTGCAGCTGTAATTTTCGGAGTGATGTGGTCTCGGAGCGTCTTTGGGCCGACCATCCATGTGACGGTACCCTCCGACAGCTCGCCTGCGATCTTCAGCATCCGGGGACCGAGGGCCGCGATGAGGATGGGGAACGGCGACCCGCTCGGGATCTGCACCTTCGCGGACACGCTGAGTGTTTCGCCAGAGAATCGGGTCCGCCCATCCTGTACTAACTCGCGCAGCACCGTAAGGTACTCCAACATGCGTAGTGCAGGCCTGTCGAAGGAAAGTCCCATTCGGTCCTCGACGGATGGCTTGTGGGAAAGCCCGATTCCGAGGGTGAGGCGTCCGGCCGTAGCTGCCTGCGTCGTGAGGGCCTGCTGCGCAAGGGCTGTGGGGTGTCGCTGGAATATGGGCACGACTGCGGTGCCCACCTCGATGCGGTTCGTTCGGGCCCCCGCTAGTGC
>Ga0302135_10001009_pt1 | contig 17000 bp, 13 predicted proteins | sample CBN3_surface_MG_FD_203119 | JGI IMG/M metagenome (GOLD analysis project Ga0302135, IMG submission 203119) | Marine microbial communities from Western Arctic Ocean, Canada - CBN3_32.1 | ecosystem: Environmental > Aquatic > Marine > Oceanic | place: Canada: Western Arctic Ocean | collected...
CGCCAACGCGGCCACGAATCCCATCGGTACCAAAGTAGCGTTTTTCTTCATTCATAGTAACTGCTCTCTTTTAGTGGCGAGCGCGATTTTCAACGCGGCAACTGTCTCCGCTACATCATGGACACGGACAATGGACGCTCCGTTATTTATGGCGAGTGCGGCACCAACCACACTGCCGATGGTCAATGCGGTCCCCGATCCAACAATCTTACTGATCGTACTCTTTCGGGAAAGACCTACCAGGATAGGTAGCTTTAAACATAAAAAGTCCGTCAGACGATTCAACAGAACCAAATTATCATTCGGCGTTTTTCCGAACCCAAATCCAGGGTCGATTAGTAGCCGCTGGCGATCGATATTCGCAGCTTCGCAGATGGCAATACGGCTGTTAAAAAAATCAATGATGTCATCAATCAAATGATTGTAGACCGGGTCATCCTGCATTGTTTTGGGCTCACCTCGCATATGCATGAGGCAGATCGGCAGCCCGCTGTCAGCGGCTGCAGCAAGAGCGCCGGGTCTGACCAGGGCACGCACATCGTTAATTAGGTCACACGCCTTAGATACTTCCTGCATGACGGCTGCAGTACTGGTGTCTACCGATACTAACGTATCGGTCTCAGACCTAAGCAGCTGAACCACAGGTACAACACGGTCGAGTTCAATTTGCTCGGTGACGGGTTCTGCCCCGGGGCGCGTGGACTCGCCACCAATGTCTATAATGTCCGCACCTTCTGCCAACATCTTTCGTGCATGTCGCAGCGCTGTTTCGGGTTTTAGATATGAACCGCCATCTGAAAAAGAATCAGGCGTTACATTGAGGATCCCCATCACCAACGGACGGTTTGAAGCGAGCAATGACGCTAATCTCGAGGCCACCTCGCTGGCTAAATCTAAGTGTCTACTGCTGGGTCACCAACAGGTCCCGCAGGACGTGGGGCAGGTTTTTCGGGATTGGGATCCGGCGTACCATCATCATCCCAGTCTTTCGGAGGACGTGGTGTTCTACCGTTCATAATGTCATCGATCTGGTCGCGATCGATGGTTTCATACTCAAGTAGTGTTTCCGCCATGGCGTCCAGCTTGTCGCGATTTTCTTCTAGCAATTTTTGCGCAGTTGCATAGCAGTTATCGATGATTGAACGAACTTCAGTATCGATTTTTCTCGCCGTATCAGCCGAGACAGTAGATCTTACGGATCCTGTTGTTTTACCAAGAAAAACTTCTTCGTCATCCTCATCATACATCAGGGGCCCAAGCTCTTTGGACAGCCCCCACTTTGTTACCATCGCACGCGCCATCTTGGTAGCTCTTTCGATATCATTAGATGCACCCGTCGTAATGCCATCGGGACCAAGGGTTAGTTCTTCTGCGACTCTTCCGCCAAACAAAGAACATATCTGACTGTTGATTGATCTCTTGCTCAGAGAATACCGATCTTCCTCCGGTAAAAACATAGTGACACCCAGAGCCCTACCCCTCGGTATGATCGTTACCTTATAACTGGGATCATGCTCTGGAACCAAATAAGCAACAATGCAATGTCCCGCCTCATGAAAAGCAGTGTTTCGCTTCTCCTTTTCCGACATCACCATGCTCTTACGCTCGGTGCCCATCATGATTTTGTCTTTCGCCTGTTCGAATTCTCCCATGCTAACTGTTCGCCTGTCTTTCCTCGCTGCAAACAGCGCTGCTTCGTTAACGACGTTCGCGAGATCTGCGCCTGAGAAACCGGGCGTGCCACGGGCGATGATTCCTGGTTCGACATCGGCAGATAGCGGTACTTTTCGCATATGAACTTTGAGAATTTGCTCTCGACCCCGAATATCAGGTAAGGACACTACAACCTGTCGGTCAAATCGACCGGGCCTCAGCAATGCCGGGTCTAATACATCAGGTCTGTTGGTCGACGCGATAACAATGATGCCTTCGTTGCCATCAAAACCATCCATCTCTACCAACAATTGGTTTAACGTTTGCTCTCGTTCATCATGTCCACCACCTAAACCGGCGCCGCGGTGTCTACCGACCGCGTCTATTTCGTCAATAAAGATAATGCATGGGGTCTGCTTTTTGGCCTGGTCAAACATGTCCCGAACACGGGAGGCGCCAACACCAACAAACATCTCGACGAAATCCGAACCCGATATGGAGAAAAACGGTACCTTTGCCTCCCCTGCTATTGCCCTTGCCAGCAACGTCTTGCCCGTTCCCGGCTGACCAACCATCAAGATTCCTCTTGGAATTCTACCGCCCAGTTTTTGGAATCTTCCGGGGTCCTGCAAAAACTCCACGAGTTCATGGACGTCTTCTTTAGCCTCATCAACACCCGCGACATCCGCAAAAGTGGTTTTTATTTGATCTTCACCTAAAAGCTTGGCCTTACTTTTACCGAAGGTCAGTGGTCCTCCTCGACCCCCTGAACCACCCTGCATTTGGCGCATGAAAAACATGAAGACAGCGATGATGACCAGAATGGGGAAGCTCGCTACCAGCAACTGTGTCCAGATGCTCTGTTGTTCGGGTCTGTTACCTTTGAAATTTACATGATGGTCGAGCAGGTCATCGATTAACGCATTGTCTATAATTTGGGGTTGCACGGTCTCAAAATGCTGCCCACTGGACCGCATGCCACTAATCGTTTGACCTTCGACTTCGACCTGGCGTACCTGGTCACTATTCACCAGCTCCAGAAATGTCGAGTAATCAATTTCCTCAGGACCAGTCTTAACCTGGAAATTCTGGAAAACCGTTAACAACACGGCCGCTATAATCAACCAAAGCAGCAGATTTTTACCCATATCGTTCAAAACTAGTTCCTCGCGCCAACCCGGCCATTGCAGACAGGGAAAACGACATTATTACACATTCTGGATAACACGTTCTTTGTAGCACCCATCATTCTAATCTATCTAAACTCTCATCATGATTTGAGTTTTCGGCCCAACAAATAGATCTCTTTAGATCTATTCCGTGATGCAGCCGGCTTAATGTTACTAACCTGTTGAAAATGCTCACGAAATTCGCTTCTCAGTGCATCCATACCAGAACCCTCGAAACATTTCGCCAGTAACGAACCACCGGGCTTTAGCACTCTTTTAGCAAGGTCCAATGCCAGTTCGACCAGGTAAACAACCCTCGGCTGATCGATGTCCTTCATACCACTTAAATTGGGGGCCATATCTGAAATTACAAGGTCTACAGGCTTGCCGCCTAGGGTTTCCTCAAGCTCAGCCAATACTGCATCTTCGGTGAAATCGCCGCATAAAATCTGCACCCCGGGTATGGGGTCCATTTCAAGAATATCGACCGCGATCACCTGCCCTTTGGACGATACGATATCTGCAGCTACCTGGGACCAGCCGCCTGGGGCAGCGCCAAGGTCGATGACCACCTGTCCAGACGAGAGCAATGGGTACTTTTCCTGGATCTGGAGCAACTTATAGCTAGCCCTGGACCGTAAACCTGCTTTTTTCGCTAAAAGCACATATTCGTCCTGGGCGTGCTCTGCAAGCCAGCGTTTACTGGAACCAGATTTTTTAGCCATAACTGTTACTCTACTGTTTGCGCTTTGGTAAACCCACGTTAGAATCGTCGCTCTTTCAAACCGGACCCCAAATGTTAACGCCAAAACAGAAAAAACGCTTTCGCGCTATCGGGCATACACTGCGCCCAGTGGTGACAATCGCTGAAAAGGGCTTAACCGCCAGCGTAAATGGAGAAATTAATCGTGCGTTGAACGACCATGAATTGATCAAGCTCAAGATTGTTGCTGACGACCGGCATGAGCGTGGTGTCATCATTTCATTAATTGAGGCAACTCACGAACTGCAAGTTATACAAAAAGTCGGCGGTATTGCCCTCGTCTATCGCGCCGCCAAGAAACCCAACCCTGCTCTCTCCAATATTCTGCGTAGCAACATTTTTTAGCACCTATGCCACAGCTGCGCGCAGCTATCCACAACGGCTAAATATACTCAATCGCGGAAATCTCAAGCTCTATAGTCCCGTTGGGTGTTTGGACGCTGATAACGTCGCCGATTTCCTTACCAACCAATGCCCGAGCGATAGGTGAATATACCGATATCTTATTCACCTTAAGATCGGCCTCGTCATCCCCCACGATCTGATAGGTTGACTCGGACTCATCCTCGATATTGACGACGGTAACCGTGGTCCCAAATATTACGCGGCCACTGGGTACAATCTTATGGATATCAATGATTTGTGCGGCTGAGAGCTTACCTTCGATCTCGATGATACGACCCTCAATAAAGCCCTGTTCCTCTTTGGCATATTGAAATTCAGCATTTTCTCGCAGGTCACCCTGTGCTCTTGCTTCGGCAATGGCCTGAATAATCCGCGGCCGTTCCACCGACCTAAGATAATCGAATTCCTTGCGCAGCGCAGCAGCACCGTTGGCGGTCATTGGGATCTTATCCATTTTTTTTCTCTTTCAGGGTGCAACGAATAGATATAGTGTCGAATGGAATTGCTAATTTGTCCAGCAATCCGTTACTACGTCAGATCCTGTAATCGATGAACCGAGATATCAGGACCGTGTCTAACTGCCGCAACGCTTGCTCTGCCACCGGCCATCGTTGTTGTATAGCATACCTTCTGTTGTAGCGCAGTGCGACGGATGGTAAAAGAATCAGCGATCGCCTGCTTACCTTCGGTGGTATTGACAATAAAATCGATACCGCCGTTCTTGAGCATGTCGACAACATGTGGGCTACCTTCCATGACTTTGTTGACTACCTCTACCGACATACCAGCGCCCTGAATAATAGCAGCACTACCACGCGTCGCCACGATCGAGAATCCTAGATCCAGTAGATCCTTCGCAAGGTCTGGTAACTGCGGTTTATCCGCGTCGCGAACACTTAGAAAAACGGTGCCATGATCCGGAATGCCACCACCCGCTCCCGTCTGCGCCTTTGCATAGGCCTCGCCAAACGTATGACCAACACCCATTACTTCACCCGTGGACTTCATCTCTGGTCCAAGTATGGGATCAACACCGGGGAAGCGGTCAAAGGGGAATACAGCCTCTTTCACGCTAAAGTGCGTGGGTACTATCTCACTGGTAAAACCCTGGTCCGCGAGGCTAGTCCCAGCCATACAGCGTGCTGCAATCTTAGCCAACGAGACGCCAATACACTTGGATACAAAAGGCACGGTGCGCGACGCTCGCGGATTCACTTCCAGTACAAAGATATCACCATTTTGAACCGCCAGTTGAACGTTCATAAGACCAACAACACCGAGTTCCAAAGCCATCGCCTTGACTTGTACCCGCATTTCATCGAGGAGCTCTGGTGACAAACTATAGGGAGGTAACGAGCATGCCGAATCGCCGGAATGAACACCCGCCTGTTCAATATGCTCCAAAATGGATCCGATCACTACCTGCTGACCATCGCTAACCGCATCAATATCAACTTCGATTGCCTGATCCAAAAATCTATCAAGTAAAATAGGCGAATCATCCGAGACCTCAACAGCCTCACGCATATAGGTACGAAGCTCTGCATCGTCGTAGACAATTTCCATTGCCCGCCCGCCCAGAACATAAGAAGGTCTAACTACTAACGGATAACCAATGTCGCTGGCCGCAACAATGCCATCATCAATATTCCTGACTATTTTGTTTGGTGGCTGACGCAGCTGCAAACGGTCGATCATAATTTGGAAGCGTTCTCTGTCCTCAGCTCGATCAATGGCATCGGGAGAGGTGCCGATGATGGGAACACCAACGGCAGCAAGGGCCCTTGCCAATTTCAACGGCGTCTGCCCACCAAACTGTACGATAACCCCTTTGGGTTTCTCCAAGTCGACTATCGCGAACACATCCTCAAATGTTAACGGCTCAAAATATAATCGGTCGGACGTATCATAGTCTGTAGAGACAGTTTCTGGATTACAGTTAATCATGATGGTCTCATAACCATCCTCTCGCATTGCCAGGGCCGCATGAACGCAACAATAATCAAACTCTATACCCTGTCCAATCCTGTTGGGACCGCCACCGAGGACGACGATCTTCTCGCGATCACTGGGTCTGGCCTCGCACTCGTCTTCATAAGTTGAGTACATATAGGCCGTCGTAGACTCAAACTCCGCCGCACAGGTATCTACGCGTCGAAACACTGGCCTCACGTCCATCGAAAGGCGCCTCTCCCTGACCTTTGTTTCAGTAACGTTGAGCAAATCAGCGAGTCTTGAATCAGAAAACCCATGTTGTTTATAACGAAAAATTTCAGTTCTCGAGAGGCTTTCAAGTTCAACGCCACTGATGTCCCTTTCCATATGGACAAGGTTCTCAATTTGCACAAGAAACCAGGGATCAATCCCTGTTAGCTCGTAGACGCTCTCTACGGTCATATCACCGCGGAACGCATCGGCGACATATCTGATCCGCTGGGAGCCGGGCATTCTGAGCTCCTTACGCAAAATATTGAGCCATTCCTTCGCTGTCCCCTCCGTACCATCACGAATAGGGGTCAAGCCGTTTATGCCGGTTTCCAAACCGCGGAGCGCTTTTTGTAACGATTCCTGAAAGGTCCTGCCAATGGCCATGACTTCGCCAACTGACTTCATCTGTGTGGTTAGAAAATCTTCCGCCTGCGGAAATTTTTCGAAAGTAAAGCGCGGAATTTTCGTTACAACGTAATCAATGGATGGCTCAAAGGATACTGGTGTTGCACCACCGGTAATATCATTGGACAACTCATCCAGTGTATATCCGATGGCCAATTTTGCAGCGACCTTTGCGATTGGGAAACCAGTGGCTTTTGACGCCAGCGCGGAAGATCTGGAAACCCTGGGGTTCATTTCAATAATGACCAGCCGACCGGTACCCGGCTCCACGCCAAACTGCACGTTTGAGCCGCCGGTTTCGACACCAATTGCTCGCAACACCTCAATAGAAGCATTGCGCATGATCTGATATTCCTTATCAGTCAGCGTCTGCGCTGGCGCAACCGTAATGGAATCACCGGTATGCACTCCCATGGCATCGAAGTTTTCGATTGAACATACAATAATGCAGTTGTCGTTCTTATCGCGGACAACTTCCATCTCATACTCTTTCCAACCAATCAGTGACTCATCGATCAAGAGCTCCGAGGTTGGCGACAGATCCAGACCCCGGGTACAGATGTCGATGAATTCTTCATGGTTGTAGGCAATACCCCCGCCCGTTCCACCCATCGTAAAGGAAGGTCGAATGACACAAGGGAAACCTAGTTTTACCTGTGCCTGCCGTGCGTCCTCCAGCGAATGTGCAATCGAACTGCGCGGCGTTTCAAGGCCAATGGACTTCATAGTCTCATCAAATAGCTGGCGATCTTCTGCCTTGTCTATCGCTTCCTTGTTGGCGCCAACGAGCTCGACATTAAAACGTTCAAGCACGCCTTCCCGGGCTAAATCCAAGGCACAATTTAATGCCGTTTGCCCGCCCATTGTCGGCAGTAGCGCATCGGGTCTTTCCTTCTCTATAATCGTCGCAACATTTTGCCAACACACGGGCTCAATATAGGTCGCGTCAGCCATACTGGGGTCGGTCATGATGGTAGCTGGATTCGAATTGACCAGTATGACGCGCAATCCCTCTTCCCGAAGCGCTTTACAAGCCTGCGCGCCGGAGTAGTCAAATTCGCAGGCCTGACCAATCACAATGGGTCCGGCGCCGATGATCAAAATACTATTAATGTCTTCTCTTTTTGGCATCTTAGTGCGCTCGCTCGGACATAAGCTCGATGAAATGATCAAACAGCGGTGCTGCATCATGGGGGCCAGGACTTGCCTCCGGATGTCCTTGAAAGCCAAATGCTGGTCGATCGGTTAAGGCAATCCCCTGCAGCGAACCATCGAAAAGGGACTGATGGGTGATTCGCACATTCTTCGGCAACGTACTGTCATCGATACAAAAACCATGATTCTGACTGGAAATAAGCACAGAATTATCGGCGAGATTCTTAACCGGATGATTTGCGCCGTGGTGGCCATGGCTCATTTTTTTGGTGGACATACCCGCCGCAAGTCCTAACAACTGAAGACCCAGGCAAATACCAAAGACCGGGATGTCGGTCTTGAGAATCTCAGCAATGGCATGGATCGCATAATCACAGGGATCTGGATCACCCGGCCCATTTGATAAAAATACACCGTCCGGGTTGAGGGCGAGCACATCAGCAACCGATGTTTGTGCGGGTACCACGGTAAGCTCACACTCGCGATCAACCAACATTCGCAGAATGTTCCTTTTTACACCAAAGTCATACGCCACCACGTGAAATTTGGGTGCCGTCAACTGCGAATAACCCTTACCCAGCTGCCAGCTGCCCTCTCGCCATTGATACACTTCTTTGGTAGTTACCTGCTTTGCCAGATCCATCCCCTGCAAACCTGGAAAGGCCTTGGCTTGCTCGATTGCCCTGGCACCATCCTCATCAGATAAACCAGGCGATGCTTTGATACAGCCGTTTTGCGAACCCTGCTCGCGCAACACCCGCGTAAGTTTTCTGGTATCAATATCGGCAATCGCAACAATGTTGTTTTTCTTAAGGTATTCGGACAGAGACATCTGGCTACGCCAACTGCTCGCCAAAAGGGGTAAATCACGGATGACCAGACCAGCTGACCATACGGCTGACGATTCCGCGTCCTCCTCATTGGTTCCGGTGTTGCCTATGTGAGGATGGGTCAGGGTCACAATCTGCTGGGCATAGGAAGGGTCGGTCAATATTTCCTGGTAACCCGACATGGCGGTATTAAATACAACCTCGCCAACTGCTTCTCCTTCTGCGCCGATCGACTGACCCTCGAAAACCATATCGTTTTCAAGTGCGAGTAGTGCTCTACTGGTCAACTATCGGCCTCCAAAAATAAGGGTTAGACTCAAAAAAAAGCGAGACTGGAATGTTCTTCCGTCTCGCCTTCAAATGTGATTACGCAGGGGTGTCATACTGGCGCGACATTCTAAAAGATGCGCTGCCTTGTTTCCAGAAAATGTTACACGTTGATCGATTTAAGTCCTAATACGTCCTGCATGTCGAATAATCCAGCATCCTGCTGCGCGGCAAACACGGCCGCTCGCAATGCTCCCATGGCGAAATTCATACGACTTTGCGCACGATGTGTGATCTCTATACGCTCTCCATCTCCAGCAAACATCACCGTATGATCACCGACGATGTCACCGGCGCGAATTGAGTTAAAACCAATTGTCTGACGGTCTCGCTCGCCGGTGAAGCCTTCGCGGCCATACACTGCAACTTTTCCAAGATCCCTACCCAGGCTCGCTGCCACGACTTCACCCAACGTTACGGCGGTACCCGACGGAGCATCAACCTTATGTCGATGGTGCGCCTCGGTAATCTCTACATCGAAATCATCCCCTAAAATAGCTGAAGCGATCTCCGCGAGCTTAAACGTCGCATTAACACCGACGCTGAAATTGGAAGCGTGGACAATTGCGATGGTTTCTGCAGCGGTTTGCACACCTTTTCTTTCGGTTTCATCTAATCCTGTGGTTCCGATGACCATCTTGCACCCCTGTGCCAGGCAAACAGCCACATTAGCCACTGTAACCGGCGCAATCGTAAAATCGATCAACACATCGACTTGGCTACAGGCAGCCTCCAAATCATCTGATATAAGGATGCCGTTTGTGCCTACCCCGGCTATTTCACCAGCGTCCGCACCGATAACTGGCAGACCTGCTTGCTCAATGGCAGCGGACAACTGTAGTTCTTTGGACTCGTGTATTGCGGTAACGAGCGTTTTACCCATACGACCAGCAGCACCTACCACGCCTACATTAATCATCTTCCTCTCCTGCTCAGTCAGTCAGTGAGTCTACAAAATGTTTGACGCCCTCAAACCAGGATGTCTGTTTAGGTGATTGCTTCTCGCTACTTTCGCCAGCAAACTCTTGCAACAGGTCTTTCTGTTTCCGAGTCAGGTTAACGGGTGTTTCCACCGAGATTCGACAATACAGGTCACCGATACCACCACCACGTACTTGCGTGACATCAACCCCCTTACCCCGCAGTCTGAACAATTTACCCGTTTGTGTCTCTGCTGGAATCTTCAGGTTCACGCGTCCTTCGAGCGTGGGAACCTCTAGATCACCCCCCAGGGCCGCGTCGACAAAACTTATCGGTACCTCACAGTACAAATGTTCTCCTTCGCGCGTGAATATGGGGTGATCCTGCACCCTAACCTCAACGTAGAGGTCACCTGCCGGTCCCCCATTAGTACCGGCCTCTCCCTGGCCGGACAACTTAATCCTGTCACCCGAATCAACACCTGGCGGCACTTTCACTGCCAACGTCTTTTCTTCTTGAACTCTGCCCTGACCCTGACACTTTCTGCAAGGATCGGAAATCACCTTTCCCCGACCCCGACATCTTGGGCAGGTGCTCTGCATCGAAAAGAATCCTTGACGCGTTGTTACCTGCCCGACTCCGCCACACTGCACGCAATCAATAGGTGCCGGACCTTTTTTAGCACCAGAACCCAGACACTCCATACATTCCACCTGGGTCGGTATTTTGATCTTCGGGTTGCTACCACGGACGGCATTTTCGAGCGACATGTCCAATACGTACTTGAGGTCTGACCCACGATGCACACGCTGACCACCACGTCCGGTGCTGAAAATATCGCCAAATACATCCTCAAAAATGGAACTAAAATTACCGGATCCGCTAAAACCACCGGCACCCCCACCCTCGAACGCCGCATGGCCAAATTGGTCGTAAGAAGACCTCTTGTTCTGATCAGTTAGAACTTCGGCCGCTTCACTGCATTCTTTGAATTTTTCTTCAGCCTCATCATCATCCGGATTTCTATCTGGATGATGTTTCATAGCCATACGACGATACGCTTTTTTGATTTCCTGCTCCGAGGCATCCCGGGATAAACCCAGCACTTCGTAGTAGTCTCGTTTTGTTGTCATTATTTTACTACTCGCAATCGTATACACAGCAAAACGTGGGTGCCCGAAGACACCCACGCCTGTTCCTTACCTGATACTAACTGTTTCCTGTCCAAGAATTATAGACCGTGCCTCAAGCCTCCTGATAACAATTGATTTCTATATCAATTCCTTTTGGAAACTCATGTCTAGTTGTTCAGGTTACTTATCGTCGTCCTTAACTTCTTCAAATTCAGCATCAACAGCATCTGCTTCAGGGCCTGCCTCTGCGCCTGCCTCTGCGCCCTGAGCTTCCTGGGCCTGTTCCGCGTACATCCTTTGCGCCAAAGACGACGATGCTTCAGTCAATTTTTGTGTCTTTGCATCGATGTCCGCTTTGTCATCGCCCTTTAGCGCTTCTTCAAGTTCAACGATAGCGGCTTCAATGCTGCTTTTCTCTTCATCAGTAACCTTGTCGCCTGCTTCTTCGATCGTCTTCTTCGTCGCATGTATCATCCCGTCAGCCGTATTTCTAGTGGTGATCATCTCCTCAAACTTACGATCTTCTTCTGCGTGGGATTCAGCATCTGCAACCATAGAATCAATTTCTTCATCCGATAAACCACTGGATGCCTTGATCACAATTGACTGCTCCTTGCCTGTAGCCTTGTCCTTTGCAGAAACATTCAAGATGCCATTGGCGTCCAGATCAAAACTCACCTCAATTTGCGGTGTGCCACGAGGTGATGGGGGAATATCGGACAAGTCAAATCTTCCCAATGACTTGTTCTGTCCTGCCTGCTTGCGCTCTCCCTGGAGGACATGAATCGTCACTGCCGGTTGATTGTCCTCTGCTGTGGAGAACACCTGCGCTTTCTTGGTCGGAATTGTAGTGTTCTTCTCGATTAATATGCTCATCACCCCACCCATGGTCTCAATGCCCAGAGACAGCGGGGTAACATCAAGCAACAAGACATCCGTCACATCTCCCGACAGTACGGCTGCCTGAATTGACGCACCCATTGCTACCGCCTCATCAGGATTTACGTCTCTGCGCGGTTCCTTACCAAAGAACGCCTCCACCTTCTTTTGTACCAGAGGCATACGGGTCTGACCACCAACCATAATGATGTCATCTATAGCAGACACACTGACATCGGCATCCTTGAGTGCAACACGAAGGGGCTCCAACGTCTGATCCACCAAATCTTCTACCAGGGACTCAAGTTTTGCCTGGGTCACTTTAATGACCAGGTGCTTCGGACCGGACTGATCAGCGGTAATGTAGGGCAAGTTGACCTCTGTCTGGCCACTGCTGGAAAGTTCAATCTTTGCCTTTTCCGCAGCTTCTTTCAGCCTTTGTAGGGCGAGTGGGTCACCGTGCAAATCCATGCCATGTTCTTTTTTGAATTCATCCGCTAAGTAGTCAATGATTCTGAGGTCAAAGTCTTCGCCACCGAGGAAGGTATCACCATTAGTAGACAACACTTCAAACTGTTTCTCACCATCTACATCAGCGATTTCAATAATAGAAATATCGAATGTTCCACCACCAAGATCATAGACAGCTATCGTTGAATCACCCGTTGCCTTGTCCATACCATAGGCCAGCGCTGCTGCTGTGGGCTCGTTAATGATTCGCTTAACATCCAGACCTGCAATACGTCCTGCATCTTTAGTCGCCTGACGTTGTGAGTCATTAAAATAGGCGGGGACAGTGATAACGGCCTCGGTAACCTCTTCTCCGAGATAGTCTTCAGCAGTTTTCTTCATTTTGGTCAGTACTTGCGCAGAGACCTGTGGTGGCGCGATCTTTGTACCTTTGACTTCTACCCAGGCATCGCCGTTGTCGGCTTTTGCAATTGAGTAAGGCACCATTTTGATGTCGCGTTGCACGACATCATCAGCAAATTGCCGTCCAATGAGCCGTTTTACAGCAAAGAGTGTATTTTGAGGGTTGGTTACCGACTGACGCTTTGCCGATTGGCCAACGAGAATCTCATCGTCGTCTGCATAACCTACGACAGAAGGTGTTGTGCGATCACCTTCGGAATTTTCAATAATCTTAGCGTCTTTACCTTCCATTACCGCGACACAGGAGTTGGTCGTTCCTAAGTCAATACCAATTATCTTGCCCATTCTATAGTTCTCCGTTTTACTCGCTGGCCAGACTTGCTGACCAATAATTCAAAATGTCTGACACCTATATTGTTATTAATCGACGAAATTCAAGGGATCATTCATCGACTGGCGCCTTACTGACTATCACCATGGCGGGCCTTACCAGCCGATCGTTAAGCACATAGCCTTTTTGCACCACGGCAAAAACCGAATTTGGCTCCATATCCGGGTTCTCAACCATCGACATCGCTTCATGCAGGTTCGGATCGAAGGGTTCACCGGTTGGGTCTAGGACATTCACTGACTCTTTTGCCAAAACATCCAGCAACAACTTAAACGTCAGCTCCACGCCCTCAATCACTGGATCAGCTTTGTCGGTAGCATTCTCCAGCGTTTTCTCAAGGCCATCGACCACCGGTAGGATGTTATTTACGAATCGTTCTAAGCCAAATTTGTGCGCATTAGCGACATCTTTTTCGACACGGCGTCGTATATTCTGCATTTCTGCTTCAGCACGCAGCGCCTGATCTTTGTATTTCTCTACTTCAGCCAGAAGATGGTCCGCGTGTTCTTCAGGGTCTAACTGATTCGCCGCTGTTTCAGAGACTTCTGGTTCGACGAGTTCTTGCTCAACTTCTGGCAGTTCATCATGCGCTTCTTCTTCCGAACAGGACATTTTCTCCATCAACTCCAACTAAATCACGTCCTCCCTATATGGGGGCTCGAATTCAGTCTTCAAGGGATGGTTAACGTCTCGAAAAGTCCAATGCGGCCCCTAGGACACGGGCCGTCGCGTCTACAATGGGAATGACGCGATCATACGCCATTCGCGTGGGTCCAATTACACCCAGTACACCTATTTGTTCGCCGTCAGCCTGATAGGGTGCTGTGACCACGGTACATTCATCAAGCAGTTCATATCCGGACTCTCTACCAATAAACAATTGCACGCCCTGACTGTCTAAACAGCGATCCAGGAGGTGAAGAATGTCACCCTTCAGTGAAAATGCCTTGAATAAATCCCTGATGTCATTGTGTGCCTGCTCTTCCGCCATTCCTATCAGATTTTCTTGGCCAGCAACCACAAAATCTGCTTCATCTTCATCCTTGTCTTCAAAGGCCTTCTCGGCGACCTCCAACGTGGTGACCATCAGAGAATTCAAATCCTCCTGGTCATTCTTCATGGACGCGACTATTTGCGAACGAATGCGACCCAGCGCCTGTCCATTAAAGTGATGGTTAATGAAGTTGGCGGCTTCCTTCAGTTGAATATCTGTATAGGTTTCTTTGGTGTAGATAACCCGGTTTTGTACCTCATGATCATCCAAAACGAGTATCACCAGTACGCGATTGTCGTTTAGGCTCAGAAATTCTACATGGCGCAATTGCGTCTGCTGCCGCTTCGGCAACGTGACCAGGCCAGCCATGTGCGTAATCTCGGATAATATCCCAGAGGCTGATTCCACGAGCTCATGGGCTGACATGTCAGGATCCAGGTTCCGCGACAGGTTCTGTAAATCAAACTTGGCAAGCGGCGCTACAGTAATCAGGCTATCAACAAAGAATCGATAGCCTTTTGCCGTTGGGACTCGCCCTGCTGAGGTATGGGGCGAAATGACGAACCCGCGTTCCTCCAGATCTGCCATAATATTGCGCACAGTCGCTGGACTAACAGGTAATTCGGAATGATCTGAAAGCGTCTTTGACCCCACCGGTTGACCACCTTCAATATAGTGTTCAACTAGTGTTTTTAATAGGTACTGAGCCTTTTCGCTAACCGCTGTAGTCAATTGCTAATCCCAAAGGTTGAGCATGTGGTGAACATATACGGATTCTGTAATCTATTCAAAACAAATTTACACGAGATGATTGCCTGTGTGCACAGGGTTCAGTTTAATGGGCCTCAATGAACGAGTAGACCAACATGGAACCATGCTTCGTAACCTAACTATCAACAACTTCACTTTGGTAAAAGATCTCGATATCGAGATCTCCCCTGGTATGTCGGTGGTCACCGGCGAGACCGGTGCCGGTAAATCGATCATGCTTGATGCCTTGTCGCTCACGCTCGGAAGCCGTGCAGATTCAGCCATGATTGCCCTTGATACAAATCGAGCAGAAATTAACGCCACTTTTGATGTAACCACCAACCACGAAGCACAGCGCTGGTTGAACGAGCGGGAATTATCCGATGACAATGTCTGTATTCTTCGACGGGTTCTCACAAGTGATGGTCGTTCCCGGGGTTTCATCAATGGCGTACCCAGTACGTTGGCTGATATGCAGGACCTAGGAAATCTACTCGCTGACATCCACTCGCAACATGAGCATCAATCCCTACTAAAGCCTGATACCCATCGACGGCTGCTGGACGAATTTGGGGTTCACAACGCGCTACTATCTAAAGTTCAACGCTATTATCAAGACTACGTGCAAAAACAGGATCGACTACGGGTGCTGGTGGGATCGGACAGTGAAGGCACTGCCAGATTACAGCTTCTGCAGTATCAGATAGAAGAGCTAGCCGGTCACAACCTGAGCGAGACTCTCAATTTGGAACAGGAACAAAGACGTTTGGCAAATGCGGAATCGATACTTAGCAATTGTCACGAGGCCATTGGCTTATGCCGAGACAATGACGGGAACAACGTCAGCGCAATGCTGATAAGGACCCTGGATCAGCTCACCGCTGTTGATGATCCTGCGTTACTGGCGGTCATAGAGATGCTCACCAGCAGTCAAATCCAGGTCGAAGAAGCTATCAACGATCTGGCATCTATTGCAGATAATTTCAGCGCAGATCCAGGCAGGCTCATGGAAGTTGAAGATCGCTTGTCGTCTATCTATGACCTCGCACGTAAGCATCGCGTCGCACCAACCGAGCTCGATGACTTACAGACAAAAATTCAAGAGGAGATCGCTTCCCTGGAACACGCCGATGTCGAAATTGAAACACTACAGCGCGAACTCCTTGAAATAGATGCACACTACCAAAAGGCAGCAGCGTTACTCAGCAAAGCTCGCCAAAAGTCGTCTGCGGTGCTCGAGCAGGCAGTATGCAACAAACTGGCAGACCTCGGTATGGGTGGTTCTACATTCAGTATTTTGTTAAAAGCAAAAAAGGAACCTTTGCACCTACATGGATCAGAGGACATCGAGTTTTTAGTAAGCACAAACCCAAAGCAGCCGGTCCGACCACTGGCCAGAGTTGCTTCCGGTGGCGAGCTATCGCGCATCAGCCTAGCAATACAAGTCGTTACCGCCAATACATCACGGGTTCCAACCCTGGTATTCGATGAGGTGGATGTGGGGATTGGGGGCGCAATCGCTGAAGTTGTCGGTTCGCTCCTGCGACACCTCGGTGAGTCTGCACAAATCATCTGTGTCACCCATTTACCGCAGGTCGCCGCCCAGGGGCACCATCACCTTCACGTCACCAAGGACAATGAGCGCGAGCCGATGGTGAACATTGAAGACCTTACGGGCGCTGACCGCATCTCAGAAGTAGCCAGAATGCTGGGCGGCATCAAGATAACAGATCAATCTCTCGCTCATGCTGAACAGATGCTGGCCAATATCAGCTAGATCGGATCGAAACCAGCTAGTTCTCCTCCTGAAAGTCGGAATTCACGTAAGGGGCCAGAGGGCTGACGGGGTGTTGCCTTGCGCGGCTTAAAAAGCCAGGGCGGTCCGACGATTCGGTGGCTTTTTGCAGCGACCCAAGGATGGCTTGAGCGAAAGCGCAGGGCAACACCCCGTCAGCCCTCTGGCCCCAAGGTCTCGCGACAAAGTGCTTCTTGGACGAAACGAACTAGCTAGCTGAATCCTGACAGGTTGGGCATAGACCATACATATTGAGATTGTGATCTGTCAGTTCAAAACCCAGGCCTGCTGCAATGTCACGTTGTCGAGATTCGATTTCATCATCGTGAAATTCTTCAACTCTACCGCA
>Ga0302135_10001010_pt1 | contig 16996 bp, 16 predicted proteins | sample CBN3_surface_MG_FD_203119 | JGI IMG/M metagenome (GOLD analysis project Ga0302135, IMG submission 203119) | Marine microbial communities from Western Arctic Ocean, Canada - CBN3_32.1 | ecosystem: Environmental > Aquatic > Marine > Oceanic | place: Canada: Western Arctic Ocean | collected...
CACAACGATTGAAATTCTCACGCCAGATTTTCTTCGGAAAGCGGGATCAATTGAAGCGATAACTGCAACACGACCCGACGTGTTTAACCATAACTTGGAAACAGTCCCGCGGCTCTATCCGTCAATTCGCCCCGGCGCTCGTTACTTTTCAAGCTTGGAACTTCTCCATCGCGTGAAATCCATCGATCCCAGCATGTTCACCAAATCAGGCATCATGGTCGGACTAGGCGAAACACGCGAAGAAATAGGTCAGGTGATGGACGATATGCGCGCCGCCGACGTCGACTTTTTGACAATTGGACAATATCTGCAGCCGACCATTAAGCACGCAAAAATTGACAGATTTGTAACACCCGAGGAATTTGAGAGCTATGCCGCGATGGCCAAGGGCAAAGGGTTTCTCGTGGTATCGAGTTCGCCGCTCACACGTTCGTCCTACCATGCTGACGAAGATTATGCCTTGCTCAAACTGGCGCGCGAAGTAGACCTCAATTCCAGGTCGACGACGCTGCCTGACTAACGGGACGGTACCGTTAACGTAATGCCGCGGCACAGCGAACAGCGAGACCTACCGTATCCACCAACGCTACTCTTCGACGTCGTCGCAGATATAGAACGCTACCCAGAGTTCTTGCCGTGGTGTTTAGCGGCGCGCATCCGAGAGCGGAATGAAACCCTTGTCGTCGCCGATATGATGATTGGATTCCGCGGATTAAAGGAAAGTTTTACTAGCCGCGTTACCCTCAATCGACCTGAGCTAAAAATTGATGTGACATATGAAGATGGTCCATTCAAGTATCTGAATAATCATTGGATATTTGAAAAAAATAATGACGGCCATTGCCGTTTGGGTTTTTTTGTTGAGTTCGAATTTCGATCTCGGATTCTTGCGACGCTCATGGATATGCTGTTTCACAAATCCGTACAGCGAATGGTTGCCGCTTTTGAATTGAGAGCTGCCAGGCTTTACAAGCCTGGCGTGGAATCGACACATCAAACACGAAGAATTTCACAGCAAGGAATAGAGTAAAAAACTACGTTCGTAGACGATCACCGAGATACGACCTTCGATTTTCGCGCGCGCTGCTCGTTTTCGATGCATCCTTTTCATTATCCACAACATCTTGTGGCAGAATGGATGACAACACAGTAAGCGCCTACTATATTAGGCGTCATACCTAATTATAAAATTTCTGGTTTCACTGGATTTGACCCGCAACGCTGAAATACAATTTGATAACGCCGTCTCAAATTCGCGCTGCACGCGCAATGATCAACGTTAAACAACGTGAGTTGGCAAAGTCCGCCGGTATCTCATTGGCGACGCTCAACAATATAGAACGTGGTGTCGGTGACCCACGCTCAAGTACGCTTGAGGCCATAGAACATGCATTGAGCGCGGCTGGAATCACCTTTACTGAAGATGATCGATCCGAATCTGTCGAATTGATCCGACTGGCTCGACCCAATGCATACGATACGTATTTTGCAAGTCAGCGAGTGCTTGAACTATTACGCAGAGGCTCACTCACCAAAATCGAAAAAGTACTATTTTTTGCCCGATGGGCCCGCACAGTCGCTAGTGGAGAGGACCGTCACCGTATCTGTCTCTTGATTGAAGGCGAAAATAGATCAGTACTATTCGATCAGGTTAACTTCAATGTCGGGAGCATTAGCCGCGCCGCCGAAGTAGCCGGGATTATGCTCGCCGCCTTCGCTCTCCATCGCTATCGCCTATGTTTCCTCGACGAAGTCCTCGAAGACACGACAACGGCTGAACAAAGTGAAGCGTTTCAACGGCTGCGCAATCTACCTTGGCAACCACTTGACCATCCGAAACAGTTTTTTAATGTATTCGACAATTGGGACGCTCGCCTCGCACCAATTGCAAAGCGAAAAGGCCATCCGATGAATGATCTTGTCGCCTTGGTTGCTAAATCTGAAGCCGCAGAAGCATAAGATCCAACGCCATTTCCACGGTCAGTTCGCGCACAGTTTGACGATCACCTTTAAAAATATGTCGCTCGACTGATGCTCCGTCGGATTTAAGTGCTGTCCCAAAATAAACCAGTCCGATTGGCTTATCTGACGTTCCGCCGCTAGGTCCGGCGATTCCCGTTACGGAGACAGCAAGCGAGGCGTGTGAAAATCGGAGTGCACCGTTGACCATCTCCTCAGCAACCTCAGGACTGACAGCACCGTGCATGTCGATCATTTCAGCGCTCACACCCAACTGCTCGACCTTTGCGGCATTGCTGTAACAAACGAACCCGCGTTCAACGACATCGGATGAGCCAGATATTTCTGTAAGGCAGCCGGCGATCAAACCACCAGTACAGGATTCAGCACTGACAATTAAATGGCCCGCCGCTCTACATACTTGAAGTAATTTCTGTGCTTTATTTAATAAAATGTTAGAAAACATTATGTAAAACTCGAAATATGCAGTCCCATTAAAAGGAAAACAGACGCATAGACCGCGGCGACAATGTCATCCAACATAACGCCAAGTCCGGACTTCATTTTGCGGTCGACTAAATTTGCCGGCCAAGGTTTCACGATATCGGCTATGCGAAACAGAATAAAGCCAGCGAGGTAAAGGAAGAGATCCGGCGGAACAACAGCCAACGTCAACCACTGACCAGCAACCTCGTCGACAACAATCTCCGATGCATCGGCATTTCCATTTGCGCGCCCATAGCTTTGTGCAGCCATACAACCGACCACAAAAAGAATGCCTGCCGCGGCCACTAATGAAACCTGGCCACCATATGAAGCTATCAGCCAAGCAAAAGGGAGTGCGGAAATCGAGCCACAGGTTCCCGGCGCTTTCGGCAACAAGCCAACACCAAACCAAGTCGCGACTACATTTGCCGGCCGCAAGAAATTTTTATTGTCATGCATGTGGAGGGTCCAAAAGTGCGGAGTGTGCGATACCACGATGCGCAAAGTTTTGCCAACGAGGGTGAAGCTGGTGTACGCACAGACGCCACGCCACCGAAGATGAATTCCTCTGCACCCCTCTTACTTGAAACCGCGTTTGGGCGATGAACACTATGATCGACAAATCATCGGTTACGTGGGATGCGCCGGCAAAACTCAACCTCTATCTCCATGTTACTGGGCGACAGGACGACGGCTATCATACTCTCGATAGTCTGATCGTTTTTACCGAAGTTGGCGACAGCTTGAACGTTCGGGAATCAGATACCCTATCGCTTAAAATCGTCGGCCCCTTTGCTGCAGCGCTTTTAGGGGATGAAGATCACAATCTTGTCCTGAAAGCCGCACGATTGCTCGCCGACACAGCGAATGTGCCCGCTCGGGCGGAAATCACGCTCAACAAGCGCCTCCCGGTTGCCGCCGGACTAGGGGGTGGATCGACCGATGCCGCAGCAGCGCTAAAAGCATTGATGATCCTCTGGGATATCAATCCAAAGGCAATTAATCTGGAGACAATTGCGATCTCTCTTGGCGCCGATGTACCCGTTTGCATGGCAACCCAGTCATCTTTTGTCGGAGGAATAGGCGAGCGCATCAGTCCGTGCCCCGATTTGCCGCAGTTCGGCTTGCTATTAATCAACCCCAACATCACTTTCGCCACGGCTGATGCATTCTCGGCATTTTCACAGCCATTTTCGCCAGCAGCCGCCTTCACAACAGCTCCTTCAAGTGTGACAGAACTAGTAGATATTCTTGGGCAACGCCGGAACGACCTAACCGCTGACGTGATCTCTCTTTGCCCATCTGTCGGCGATATTCTCAAAGCCTTGGAGTCGTTATCCAGCTGCCGCCTTGCGCGCATGACGGGGAGCGGCGCAACTTGCTTCGGTTTGTTTGATACTTTCTCTGCGGCACAACGCGCAGCCGCAACACTTGAGCGTCATGATTGGTGGACTATGCCAACGGCAGTAGCGAATACCTAGCACGGGAATTCGATATATCCGCAGCCACGGCTCAATAAACGTAGGAACCTGTTGACAGAGCTATCCCTCTCCGGCTTCAACTCACACAAATCGATCCCAGTATCAGAGGACCGTAATGACGGAAACAGTGGCATTAGTCGTTGCAGCCGGCCGTGGTGAACGGCTTGGCGGCGATATTCCAAAGCAGTATAGACGGCTAGCGGGCCAGCCATTGCTTGCACGATCTCTTAGGGCCTTCATACGCCACCCGCGTATCATTGGCGTTCGAGCGATCATTCATCCCGATGACCTTGCATTGTACAACGAGGCAACCGCGGGTCTTGATCTCATGCCGGTGGCATTTGGTGGAGATACGCGGCACGAATCGTCGCAAAAAGGCTTGGAAAGCCTCGCATCCAACCCACCTGTCCGTGTCCTAATTCACGATGCATCAAGGCCTTTGATTGACGCAGCTACAATTGACCGCGTCCTTGCCGCACTCGACCTTTCTAAGGCTGCGATTGCGGCGTTGCCTGTTCGAGACACGATAAAGCGCGGTGATGACGATGCCATCGTCTCCGAGACGATTGATCGCTCCGCATTGTGGCGCGCACAAACACCTCAAGGGTTTGATTATTCATCAATTTTAGCTGCTCATCAAAGACCATCCGGCAATGCTTACACCGACGACGCAGCTGTAGCCGAAGCAGGCGGTATGATGGTGAAGTTGGTTCTCGGTGATGAAGACAATTTCAAGATAACGACTGAACAAGATTTTCGACACGCAGAGCGATTGCTCGCCGGCACAGAATTGCGTGTCGGAAATGGCTTCGACGTGCACCGTTTTGGACCGGGTAAGCAAGTTACCTTATGCGGTGTGACGATACCGCACGATCAGGGGCTTGTGGGACATTCCGATGCAGACGCTGGATTACACGCACTCACCGACGCTATTCTTGGTGCACTTGGAGAAGGTGATATTGGCGTACATTTTCCACCAACAAACCCGACCTGGAAGGGAAGGGATTCATCAATCTTCCTACAGCATGCAGCGAAAATACTGAATGAGCGTGGTGGTTCCATTCGCCACTTAGATGTGACGCTGATCTGCGAAAACCCAAAAATATCACCTCACCGGCAGGCGATGCAGCGTCGCGTTGCTGAAATAATTGGCATCGATACAACACAAGTGAGTGTGAAGGCGACGACGACCGAGGGATTAGGATTTGCCGGCCGCAGCGAAGGAATTGCGGCGCAGGCAGTGGCTACGATCGCACTCTTTTAATGAGTTTGCCGAAGAACTAATGAGCTGACTGAAGGTTTCAAATATTCCCTGAGGTCATCGGTACACAATTCGGCTTTCGCGACAATTTTTGCTTCGGGCCCAATTGATCTGAACCTGAAATACGTTTCAGGACAAGCGGGGCAGGTGTATCGTCCCCGCGGGATGTATTGCAAAACGACCAAGAAACAGCTGGCGTCCTCGAAGGACATGTGGCGGCTCACCTGTGAGACTTGAAAAACCAAACGGGCGGGACGTGCGACTTTCGGGAATCGTCGACCATGCGGTTCAATTACGGACGCGCGTCGCCTGGCTGTATTACGTCGAGGGGTTAACACAGGAGCAAGTTGCAAAGAAGCTCAAGCTTACCCGCCTTAAAGTTGTTCGAATCCTTGCACAGTGCCGAGAAGAGGGTATGGTGCAAATTCGGATTAACTCGAAACTTGTTGATTGTGTCGCGCTCGAGCAACAGCTGGAGCAAGCCTTTGATCTCGATCAGGCGATCGTCGTACCGACGCCTGACGATCCGAAAAGCATCGACACAATAATCGGGAATGCAACGGGCAATTATCTATCCTCAAACTTAAGGGACGGCATGACTATCGGCGTCGGTTGGGGACGGACATTGCAGAGTAGCCTTCGTTCGATCGAGATGCGTCCGCTAAAAGGAGTGACAATTGTTTCTCTACTTGGTGGGCTAACCCATGCGACGGCGGTTAGCCCCTCGGAATTCGCATGGCGATTTGCCGATCTACTTGGCGCAGATTGCTACTACATTGCCGCGCCTGCCTTTACCAACGACGAAGCGACACGCACCTCGTTGCTTGAGCAGAGAGGTCTCCATGAAGTTTTCGATCGCGCAAAGAAACTTGACATGGCAGTCGTAAGTGTCGGCGACATGGGCGAATCAGCGACGATATTCGATTATAACCTCGTTGGCCGCGAAGACATGATGTTGTTGAGAAAAGCGGGTGCAGTCGGCGATGTCTTATGCCATTTTCTCTCACAAGACGGCTCGTTGGTCGATCACCCGCTAAACCGACGGGTCATGGCCTGCGACCCGACAAGCCTTCGGAATATCGCAAAAGTCGTCCTTGCATCTGGTGGTGTAGAGAAAGTGCCAATCATGCGAGCAACGCTTGCGATAACCAATGCAAAGGTCGTTATCACAGAAGAAGCGACTGCAAAGGCAATTTTGGCCGATGCTGCAGAAGACGAATAAGCGAGGAGCAAACGCCGGCATAAGCGAATATCTCAGATCATGGTAAACACGTTAACAATCAACATTTCTGCTGTCCTAGCACTGGTACCGGCAACGCTCTATCAGTTTGGCCGCGGGGACCGATCTGGGACCATATTTTGGGCAACTATCACTGTGGCAGAGGCCGGCTCGGTTGCGGCAATTTGGCTGTCATTTGATGGTGTCTGGCGAACTGGTTTTTCGCTGGCGCTATGGATCACTGTAGCCTTGAGTATCTTGTTATATGCAGGACTCGCTGCCGGCACGAAAACTTGCCGGCAACTTGGTCCACTTCTATTGCCGTATCTTTTGGGCCTCGGGATCCTCGCAACGTTGTGGGGCCAAGCTCCGGGGCGGCCAATGATCACCGCAGCACCTCTTGGTTGGATAGGTCTTCATATCGCTACATCCATACTCACATACGCCATTCTGACCCTAGCGGCGGTTTCCGGTCTTGCTGTGACCTTGCAAGAGCGTTCGTTGAATTCCAAGCGCCCAACATCGCTTAATCGCATATTGCCATCTATCGCCGACGCCGAGCGGCTACAAGTTGGATTGATGATCGCTGCACAAGTGGTCTTGAGCCTCGGACTCGTAAGTGGAATGGCGACGCAATTTTTTACGACCGGGGACTTTTTAGTGCTCGATCACAAAATTTTACTGACGCTCGCTGCATTCTTAACGATTGGCGGCATGCTCGTTGTGCATTTTCGAACTGGATTACGTGGTCGAAAGGCCGCACGGGTCGTACTCGTCGCTTACCTGCTTTTAACTTTGGGTTATCCAGGTGTGAAGTTTGTGACAGATGTCTTGCTCGTCTAACGCGCATGATAAAAATGAGCGCTTGCCATTAAATCTAGTTGGGCAAGTCTATTGCAACGTCGCACGCCGTCGCCGCATAGTGTCCAAATCATGCGACAATTTGGTGCCATGCGCCACTTCAACGCCCGCAGCTCAGTACAGGCGCAGCAATGGTGAAACATCCGATGGGGAATTCCGGTATGGCTGAACCACATGCCGAAATCCCACAAGACTCCAATACAGGCGATTTGTCGGAGTCAAACGAAGACCGCGGATTGGCTGCAGCAGTAAAACGCCATCTGCAAGTCTACTTTTCGGCCCATGATGATGGCATGCCATCAGAGGGTCTTTACGACCGAATTCTCCGCGAAGTAGAAAAACCGTTGATCGAACTTTCGCTCGTCGCAACACGCGGAAATCAGATTCGCGCCGCTCGCCTTTTAGGCGTCAACCGCAACACCCTTCGCAAGAAAATTCAAAAGCTAAAGATTCCGGTAAAACGAGCCAAAAAATGACGCTCGAAACGTCCGATTCAGCGGAATCCAGCGCAAATCCAAAACAAATGACAGCACGTTATCGCCTAGCAGAAAGCTTTTCGTATTGGGCTCGGCGGATGCGGTTAGGCCTAATTCTTACGGTTACGCTGGTCGTGGCAGCCCTTGCGGCAGGCATAGGCACCTATGCCGTCTTATCTGACATTACCGCCCTCGGTTCAGAACCGGACACGGTCCTCGTCCTCCTTAATGTCGATCTCGCGCTATTGCTGATACTAGCAATTTTCGTTGTCCGACGAATCGTCAGCATTTGGTCTGAACGAAGAAAGGGATCGGCGGGTTCGCGCCTACATGTTCGACTGGTCGTTCTATTTGGATTGGTATCTGTAACGCCAACAATCATTGTTGCGATTTTCTCCGCGCTTTTCTTTAATTTTGGGTTGGAATCTTGGTTCAGTGAGCGCGTCCGTACTGCTCTTAGCGCGTCCGTCGCCGTCGCCGATGCATACCTGCAAGAACACAAACAAAACATTCGTGCAGACGTCTTGCGCATGGCGCGCGACCTTGTTCGTGATGCGCCGACACTCGGCAACAGCCCCGCGCGGTTTAACCAAATCGTAAACTTACAGTCACAGCTAAGAGGCCTTACAGAAGCTATAGTTTTTACCGGTGATGGCCAAATCCTTGCCCGCTCCGGCCTGACGTTTGTCTTGGAATTCGAGCCGGTTCCAGAATCCGCCCTCACTACAGCGCAAGCCGGAGAAGTCGCGATTCTTACTAGTGAGAATGATGACAGAGTCAGAGCACTGGTGAGGCTTGATAGCTTCGTCGACACGTATTTGTTCGTCGGCCGCTTTGTAGACCCCAAAGTACTCCGGCATATGGAACGCACTCAGGGCGCAGTTACACAGTTCGAACGCCTCGAACTTGAGCGCGCAGACTTGCAGGTGTCGTTCGCCCTAATCTTTCTTCTCGTCGCTCTCCTGTTGCTTCTTGCTGCTGCTTGGATAGGTCTTAACTTTGCAACTCAACTCTCCCGCCCAATCAGCTTGCTCATCGGTGCAGCAGAAAAAGTGAGGACCGGAGATTTGACGGCCCGTGTGCCGGAGCAAGATGCGTCAGATGAAGTTGGGATGTTGATGCGAGCGTTTAACCGAATGACAAGCCAGTTGGCATCCCAGCGCCATGAACTCATTAATGCAAACGAACAACTCGAGGAGCGCCGCCGCTTTACGGAAACAGTCCTTGCGGGTGTCTCAGCTGGTGTGATTGGTCTCGATGAACAGGGTCGTATTTATCTATCCAACCGATCCGCATCTTTACTCCTCGGCGTCGAATTGGATGAATTCGCTGGCCAACCTTTGGCGGACATCGTCCCTGAGATGGGCGCCATGGTACAGGAGGCACGCGCATTGCGTACATTTCGGGCAGCCGAGAGTCAGATCAATATTGTCCAGAACAACGAAAAAAAAACATTACTAGTACGCGTCGGTGTGGACCGAAATGGTGATCAAATTGACGGATTTGTTGTTACTTTTGACGACATAAGCGAACTTCTTTCAGCCCAACGCAAAGCAACTTGGGCAGACGTCGCGCGACGCATCGCCCATGAAATCAAAAATCCTCTCACGCCTATTCAGTTATCTGCAGAAAGACTAAAACGAAAGTATCTGCACGAAATTAAAAGCGACCCAGAAACTTTTATAATATGCACCGACACAATTGTGCGCCAGGTCGGTGATATTGGGCGCATGGTTGATGAATTCTCTCATTTTGCCAGAATGCCGGCACCTGTTATCAGAGACGGGAATGCGACAGAACTTTGTCGACAAGCCGTATTTCTCCAACGCAACGCAAACCGCCACATCACCTTTGACCTGGAAGTTCCCAAAGACCCGCTCCATGTTCCGTGTGACAGCCAAATGCTGAGCCAGGCATTAACGAATTTGTTACAGAACGCTGTTGATGCCATAGATGGTCGCGAAGGGAAGGTGCCAGCCGGACAAATTACGCTTCGCCTTTACCAAGACATCACAAATAAAAGAACGATAATTGAGGTGGAGGACAACGGTAAAGGGTTGCCGATCGAAGACCGGGAACGACTAACTGAGCCATATGTCACGACGCGCCACAAGGGGACCGGGCTCGGATTAGCAATTGTGCGGAAGATTATGGAAGACCATCTCGGCATCTTGAGCCTTGGTGATGCCTCGGGTGGAGGTGCGCTGATGCGCCTAGAGTTGCCAAGCGAACTGAGTTCATCTGCAGAAACAGCAAAATCAGTATCGACTAACTCCAACACACCAGAAGCGGCAGACCATGGCGCATGACATCTTAATCATCGATGACGAGGATGATATCCGCACACAATTAGCGGGAATTCTCGCCGATGAAGGGCATCAAACACGCGAGGCATCAAACAGTACCGACGGTTTCAACGAAATTGCGTCTCGACAACCCAGCCTTCTCATCCTTGATGTCTGGCTCAACAACAGTGAGCTCGACGGATTGCAGATGCTCGAAATTATCAACCGGGATTATGCAAACCTTCAGGTAATTGTCATTAGCGGGCATGCAACCTTCGATATGGCCGTTAGCGCCACCAAAATGGGCGCATATGATTTTATTTCCAAACCGTTCAAAACTGACATCCTCATTCTCACCGTTGAGCGAGCAATTGAAGACGCTCGTTTGCGCCGGGAAAACAGAGATCTACAACAACAATCAGGCGGCCTAATTAGCGAGTTAGTGGGCGATTCTGCTGTCTTGGCGCAGGTTCGGCAGATCATCGATCGTGTCGCTCCAACAGATAGTCGAGTATTAGTGACAGGATCACCAGGGTCTGGGAAAAGCGTGGTCGCGCGCATTTTGCACAATCGGTCCACCCGAAGAGATGGTCCGTTTGTTGTCCTTAATTGTGCAACGCTCCAGGCGGATACACTCGAAACTGTGCTGTTTGGAAGTGAGAATAGCGACGGTTCATCACCCGTAGTTGGCCTGCTTGAGCAGGCGCATAGCGGTACCTTGTTACTTGATGAGGTCGCCGATATGTCGCTCGAAACGCAGGGTAAAATCGTCCGTATGCTTCACAGTCAGAGGTTTCAACGCGTCGACGGCAGCCGATGGATAGAGGTCGACGTTCGTGTTATTGCCACTACCCATCGAGATTTACAGGCATTGATGTCCGATGAACAATTCCGAGAAGATCTCTATTACCGGCTAAATGTCGTACCAATTGCAGTCCCCCCACTGAGCGCGCGCCGTGAGGATATACCTTTGCTTACTCAATACTTCATGTCGCGCTCAGCCGATGCGAAGGGCCGTGCGCCGCGCGTCATTAAAGACGACGCAATGGCTTCGCTACAAGCCTATGATTGGCCTGGAAACGTCTGGGAGCTCGTAAACGTGGTTGAGCGTCTTCTATTGTTGGCCCCAGGTGGGCTCGATGCACCGATAACATCTGAGATCGTTTTACAGGCTACTGGCCAAGACGGATCCGACGCCATGCGCTGGGACCGAGCACCGGAGCTCATGAATAGGCCATTGCGAGAGGCACGTGAGGCATTTGAGACAGAGTATCTACTGTTTCATGTCACAAGATTTGGCGGCAATATCAGCCGAACCGCCGAATTCATTGGAATGGATCGCGCGGCACTACATCGAAAACTGAAAATGTTAGGCGTGGACAACGCTGTCAGATCACATAAAATTAGCGCCTGACACGAATTTTATCTATCCAGGCTGGCGGGATGCACCAATTTGTGTGTTCCGGAAGCTTATCCGAGAGCACACACCATGAAAGTTGTCATCTGCGGCGCCGGCCAAGTCGGGACAAGTATTGCGCGCTACCTTGCCAGCGAACACAACGATGTAACAGTCCTCGATCAGTCCCCTGAGTTGATCAGTCGGCTCAACGATTCGCTGGATGTTCAAGCCGTTGTTGGCCATGCCTCTCACCCAGAGGTACTTGAGAAAGTAGGCGTCGCTGACGCCGATATGCTGATTGCCGTTACATTTGCTGATGAAGTGAACATGGTGGCATGCCAAATAGCGCACTCTCTGTTCAACGTACCGACAAAAATTGCTCGTATTAGACACCAAGGTTACCTCGACCCCCTATGGTCCGATTTATTCAGCCCCGACCACATGCCAATCGACGTCATTATTTCACCAGAAATCGAAGTTGCGAAAGCAATTGGTAGAAGGCTTACAGTTCCTGGTGCCTTTGACATGATCCCATTTGCCGACGACAAGGTGCGGTTGATCGGCGTCAGATGTTCCGACACCTGCCCAGTGGTGCACACGCCACTTCGCCAACTTTCTTCATTGTTTCCTGACCTCAATATCATTGTTGTAGGAATCGTGCGTGAGGACAGCGCTATTGTGCCGACCCCACAAGATCAAATGCTGCCCGGTGATTCCGTATACTTTGTTGCCGACACTGAACATCTTCCAAGAGCGATGGCTGCCTTCGGACACGAGGAGCAAGAAGCGCGCAGAATTATCATTCTGGGCGGCGGAAATATCGGTCGGAGTCTTTCTCATCTAATCGAAGAAAGCAAAAACGACGTGTCGGTAAAATTGATCGAGATGGATGGCGATCGTGCGCGCTTCGCCGCCGAAACCCTGCCTGGACTTTCGGTCATTCAGGGCGACGGTCTCGATCCAGAAATTCTTGCCGAAGCAAACGTTTCCGCGACAGAAACCATTGTCGCTGTAACTGACGACGACGAGACCAATATTCTCAGTTCCTTATTGGCAAAACGCTACGGCGCGGAGCGAGCGGTTACGTTGATCAATAAGACGACTTATTCGCCGCTCATCACTACTCTGGGAATAGATGTCGTGGTTAGCCCACGCGCAATTACCGTCTCAAAGATCCTGCAACATGTTCGACGGGGCCGTTTTCGTGCGGTTCATTCGTTAGGCGAGGGATTTGCGGAGGCCATTGAAGCAACGGCCGTTGAATCATCGCCGCTGGTCGGAAAACCCCTGCGGGAGGCCAAACTTCCACGTGGTGTCATCGTCGGGGCAGTCGTACACAATGGCGAGGTTATCATTCCTCGCGGCGATACCATCATTTATCCTGACGATCGAATTATAATCTTGGCCGCCGCCGATGCGGTCAAGAAGATGGAGAAATTATTTTCAGTCCACTTCGCGTTCACTTAGAATTCTTGACCCTAAGAGGCTCAATTTATTGCAAAAAGAGAGAGTTTTATGGCCCGCTACTCGTATGTGAACGGTCGCTATGTTCCCCATGTTGACGCTGCTGTTCATATAGAAGATCGCGGCTATCAGTTCGCTGACGGCGTGTACGAGGTCGTCACGATCGTGGCCGGGAAGCTAGTGGACGTGGAGCCGCATTTTGATCGGCTCGCGCGCTCGCTTGGAGAAATGAAAATCGAGTGGCCGGTAGCCCGGCGAGTCCTCGGACTGATTATGCGTGAACTCATTAGGCGAAATCGGCTCGAGAACGGAATTCTTTACATGCAGATCACGCGCGGCGTTGCACCACGCGACCACAAATTTCCAGTAGGCATAATACCTTCGTTGATAATGACAACGAAGAGGATCGATTTTTCAGCCGAAAAAAAATATACCAACGGCGTCAGCGTCATCTCTATCCCGGATCAACGCTGGTCACGGTGTGACATAAAGACTGTCTCCCTACTTCCAAATTGTTTTGGCAAGCAGCAAGCTGCGGAGGCCGGCGCCTACGAAGCCTGGCAGGTCGACAGGGATGGATTTGTGACCGAAGGGACATCAAGCAATGCCTGGATTGTGACGCAGAACGGGCACATGCTGACGAGACCACCAACGAATGCGATCCTAAACGGTGTCACCCGACTTTCACTGCTTCAAATCGCCGAAGAAGAGGGCATCGTTTTGGAAGAGCGTGCATTCACGCTGGAAGAAGCTCATCAAGCACGAGAGGCATTTGCGACGAGTGCAACTTCATTTGTAACACCGGTCATCACTATTGACGGCAAACTGGTCGGCGACGGCGTTCCAGGCGCACTGACGCGCCAATTGGTCGCTTGGTATACCGACTACGTCGCCGGGCTCAGAGCAATCGCATGACGCCGCCGACGACATTGCCCAGTGCAGTTCTGCTGGATTGGGATAATACGTTGGTCGATAGTTGGCCGAATATGTATGAATCTCTGCGCGAAACATTCCTCGCGATGAACCAACCCCCGTGGACATTGGAAGAAACAAAGCAACGCGTTCAATTGTCGTTGCGTGATACGTTTCCGGTGCTTTTTGGCGATGATTGGCAACGCGCCATGAAGATTTACTACGAGGCCTATGAGCGCCGGCATCCGGATAAACTCATCCCTTTGCCTGACGCAGAAATATTGCTGAATGAACTGAGAGTGAAAGAAATATATGTTGCGCTCGTTTCCAACAAAACCGGGCGCTATCTGCGTATCGAGGTGGAATACCTAGGTTGGCAAGACTATTTTGGGGCAATGGTCGGCGCTGGCGATGCGGCCCGAGACAAGCCGGCAAGGGAAGCGGCTGATATGGCACTTGCCGGAAGCGATATATTGCCGGGATCTACGATTTGGTTTATAGGCGATTCGGCGGCAGACATGGAAATTGCTCATAATGCGGGATGCTTACCCGTGCTGTTGCGCGAGAATTCACCTGCAGTGGACGAGTTCGCTCAACATCCGCCAGCCTGGTACATCTCTAGCTGCGGAGAACTTGCGGCCCATATTGTTGGGTTGTGATTGCGTGATGGGCAAATTTATGCGGATATTGTCATTGAGCTAGCCTCTGAACAGCAACCGTCTAGCGAAATGGGTCTGTAGCTGCGGACCCCAACAACCTAAAATCAGGACGGAACCAATGCCTACCGAAAAAACGCAAAACATCCAGGACGTATTTCTCAACAACGTCCGCAAGAACAAACTGCCCGTTACGATTTTCTTAGTTAACGGCGTAAAGTTGCAGGGAATTATCACCTGGTTTGATAATTTCTGCGTCCTGTTGCGCCGCGAGGCCCATTCGCAGTTGGTTTATAAGCATGCAATTTCAACAGTGATGCCGACCCAGCCAATTCAACTTTTCGAACCAACATCAGCGGAAAGTGAAGAAGAGGCTTAACGGCAACCACGATCAGAACGACGATGAGGCGCCGCCCGTCGGCCGTGCCGCTGTGGTCTATCCCATTGTATCGAACAATAATGATGGTCCGCGTGCTCCGGAAGCACGACTAGAGGAAGCTGTCGGACTTGCCCGTGCGATCGGTCTAAACATCGTTGCCGCCGAGGTTGTTCGAGTGAAACGCACACGTCCGGGGACGCTTCTAACCAAGGGAACACTCGAACGCCTTGCCGACTTGGCAACGAACGAGCAACTCGATTTAGTCGTCATCGATGCATCACTCACGCCTGTGCAGCAGCGCAACCTTGAAAGCGCTCTCAAAACCAAGGTAATCGATCGAACTGGTCTTATTTTAGAAATCTTCGGTGCGCGTGCGCGAACCTATGAAGGGAAGCTGCAAGTCGAGCTTGCTGCTCTTACGTATCAGAGGTCGCGGCTTGTCCGGAGTTGGACCCATTTGGAGCGCCAGCGCGGTGGTCGCGGATTCCTCGGTGGCCCAGGTGAACGCCAGATAGAAATGGATCGACGTATCATTGGGCAACGTATAACTCGGCTTAAAAATGACTTGTCGACGATCAGACGAACACGTGCGCTTCAGCGGCGGGCGCGACAGCGTGTTCCGTATCCCATGATAGCCCTTGTCGGATACACCAACGCCGGAAAATCCACACTATTCAATCACCTGACCAAAGCGGGTGTCGTCGTCAAAGACATGCTCTTTGCGACCCTCGATCCGACACTGCGACAGATTGTCTTACCAAATGGTCGCAATGCAATTTTAGGCGATACTGTGGGGTTCATATCGGAGTTGCCAACGCAGCTCGTTGCTGCATTCCGGGCAACTCTCGAAGATGTTGAGCAAGCAGATATAGTTGTCCATGTGCGCGATGCTTCTCATCAGGACAGTGAGGCACAAAAAGATGATGTTTTGCGCATCCTTGAAGCGCTTGGGGTCAGCGACAGCGTTCCCTTGATTGAAGTAATGAACAAAATTGATCTCCTTGATGATGATGCAAAGAACATGCTCTTGCATCGAAGTGCGCGGGCAGAAAATTGTATTCCGATTTCGGCAGTAAGCGGGCAGGGCTGCGATATTCTGCTTCAGAAACTAGATGACAAACTCTCGCAACAAGAGCAAACGTTCAATTTCGACTTAGATGCGGCTGATGGCGCGGCCGCGGCTTGGCTCTATTCCCATGGACATGTGTTAGAACGGGTCGATGAGGGTGAGCGGAGCCGGATCCTTGTCACCCTTGCGCCGGCCGACAGGGAGCGATTTGAGCATCGGTTCAATTCAAATCACACCTAAGTTCCTGGACGTATCCATCAAACGCTTACCATCTTCTCACGACCAATGTTGATGTCCAATGCTGCCTGATATTGATCGCGTAACTGACATCATCACGGAAACCGCAGAAAGTGTGATTTTGCCTCGCTTTCAATCGCTTGCCGCACATGAAGTGATGGAGAAAGCAGCTGGCGATCTCGTGACAATTGCGGATATTGAGGCTGAAAAATTACTAGAAAGACGACTGACTGACTTGGTGCCAGGAACTGTCGTCGTCGGTGAAGAAGCGGTGCATGCCGATGCGACGATTCTTGAACGGCTTGTCGGCGATGCACCGTTGTGGATCGTTGACCCTGTGGACGGAACCGCCAATTTTGCCAAGGGCAACCCGACGTTCGGGAGCGTCGTCGCCTATTTGGAAGGCGGTAATGTCCTTGCGGGATGGATTCATATGCCGGTCAAAGGAACAACTGCGGTGGCCATGAAAGGTGAAGGCGCCCGATGCGAGGGGGTAGAAATTAGTGTTTCGTCTGTTGTGCCGCTGAAGGAAATGACCGGTCTCCTAAATCTTGGATTTTTCGAGCCAGAGCGGCGTGCGCAAATCCAGGAACGGAGCCAACGCTTTGCATTAATCGAAACGCAACGATGTGCGTCTCACAATTATTATTCCCTGGCATTGGGAATCAGGCACTTCTCGTTGTACCGCCGCCTTTGGCCGTGGGACCACGCCGCGGGCGTTCTTATTCACGAGGAGGCAGGTGGATACAGCGCACTGCTCGACGGTTCACCCTACCTTCCGACTGAACGCAGCCATGGTCTCTTTTCCGCCCCTGACAAGCGGATGTGGTACGAGATACGCGACTATTTGTT
>Ga0302135_10001011_pt1 | contig 16985 bp, 17 predicted proteins | sample CBN3_surface_MG_FD_203119 | JGI IMG/M metagenome (GOLD analysis project Ga0302135, IMG submission 203119) | Marine microbial communities from Western Arctic Ocean, Canada - CBN3_32.1 | ecosystem: Environmental > Aquatic > Marine > Oceanic | place: Canada: Western Arctic Ocean | collected...
TGATCGCGGACGACGCCCAGAGCGAGAACTGACTCCCGAGCCGACATCCACCCGCAAACATCTACCGACAAGATCCACCAACAACATCCACCGACAACAGCCACCTACCACAGCCACCTACAACATCTACCGACAAGCGTCGTAACGCTTGAACGATAAGCCGCCCAAGAGATAGTCTTTATACGTCGCGCTACGCCTCCGGCAGTGCGCCCTGACCCAACTGTGACGATCGGGAAGCCATGTTTCCAGGCCGCTTCACGCTCTGCCTCAACGCCCGAAACCTGCCCGCGATGCGTCGCTTCTACGAGGCGCTGGGCATGGTCGTGCACATCGATGAGCCGACATCGGTTGTGCTGCACAACGGCGACGCCGGCCTCGCGCTGATGACGATTCTCGATGAACCCTGCCTCAATTTCAGGGGCGCCGACCCCGCCAATGTGCAGGAAGCGATGACCGGCAAGGGCCTCGCGCTTGCAGGGACACCCGCGCGCTACGAGAAGGCCCAATACCGTACGAAGACCGGCGGCAACAACTGGTCCACGACCGATCCCGACGGCAACAACGTGTTCTTCGACACCAACGACGGCGAAGTTGGCACCGAGGGTGCCGCGCTTGCTCTTCAGCAAGTACTGGATGCGACCTCGAAGCAGCTAAGCAATGTTGCCGCGCCCGGCCCGGATCGCGACGCGTTCGCGCGCGTGGTGGACAAATTCATGCCGACCGCGCTGCGCAAGACCACCCGTTACGGACTTCTGTCGCCGCCATCGACGAAACCCGGCGCGTTCGCCGGTAGCTTCACGCTCTGCCTGAAGACAAGCGACACCGCCCGCGCCCGCGAGTTCTATGAAGCCATGGGACTCGCCGTCACTGGCAACAACGATGAGAACTGGGTCCAGATGGGCAACGGCGACTGTCAACTTGCGCTGATGAGTTTCCTTGAGGAGAACTGGCTCAACTTCCGCGGCGTTGACCCATCGCGCATCCAGCGCCAGTTGAGCGATGCGGGTCTGACACCGGAGGGAGATCCGGCGCGATACACCGAGGAAGAATTCGGCGTCCCTGGTGCGCACTGGCAAACAAAGGACCCGGACGGCAACGTCGTCTATTTCGACACGAGCGACCCGGAACTGATCGTCGACGGCGCACCGCCTGCGGTGCGTGCCGTGCTCGAACGCGCACTGCGGCAATTGTCAGACATCAGGGCCGATGACGCCTGCATCGATGCGATTCGTGTGGATGTCCTCAGTCGCTTTAGCGAGTAGCGGATTGTCCGCGACGGTACGCCAGCGAGCTTGGGACCGAGCTGACCCAGAAGTGTGCAGGGAGCACTGCTGGCACCCTGCAGTCAGGGAGATTAGCGAGTTCCTCTCCCAGAACTACCTTCTGGGGCGGGCACTGGCGTGCGGTGTAGGGACGCACCGCCATTTTCTGCAGGCCTCTTTTCTCCAGGAGGTGCGAGGTTTGCTTGCAAACCGACGCCCAAGAATTGTCAGGATGACAATTTGGGACAAGAATTAATGCGTCGATAGCGCCATCGCTTTTTTGTGCGACCCGGTTCAATGCGCAACCGTTGTCGCCGGCCCCTAATATTCGTTAGTCTGCATCTACGACGCTACGCACCCTTACAAGCGCGGCGCACCCATCATCCGGCAGGAGCCCCCATGTCCGCATTGTCTGAATTCCGCAGCGACACCCGTGCCTGGCTCGGCGAGAATTGCCCGGCGTCCATCCGCTCGCCGGCTGTTGAAGATGAAATGGTCTCCGGGGGCAGCAAACACCGGTCGCCAAATCCCGATTCGTATGTGTGGCTTGACCGCATGCACGAAAAGGGCTGGACCGTTCCGAACTGGCCGAAAGAATACGGCGGCGCGGATCTCACGATGGACGAGTACGTGGTCCTGCTCGAAGAGTTGGCCGCCATCAACGCCCGCACGCCGTTGACTGGCATGGGCGTGATGATGATTGGCCCGACACTGCTGGAGTACGGCACCGACGACCAGAAGGCGCGTCACCTGCCGAAGATCGCGTCGGGCGAGATCCGCTGGTGCCAGGGATACAGTGAGCCCGGCTCGGGCTCTGACCTCGCGAGTTTGCAAACCCGCGCCGTCGATGAGGGCGATCACTTTGTCATCAACGGCCAGAAAATCTGGACCTCAGGCGCTAACTTCGCCGACTGGATTTTCTGCCTCACCCGGACCGAACCCCAGGCCCCGAAGCACGAAGGCATCAGCTTTTTGCTCTTTACCATGGACCAGCCCGGGGTCGAGACCCGCCCTATCCGCTTGATCAGCGGATCCTCACCCTTCTGCGAGACGTTCTTCGATGACGCGATCGCGAAGAAAGAGGACCTCATCTTTGAGAAGAATCGCGGCTGGACCGTCGCCAAACGATTGCTGCAGCACGAGCGCTCCGGCATCCACTCGCTCGCCGAGGCGGCGACTGCGAAGGTCCGGACCATCAAAGGCATGAGCCTGCCGCAGGCGGCCGTTCACTATGTGGGTGTCAACGACGGCAAAATCGCCGACCCGGACTTGCGCGACAGCGTCCTCAACCAACAGATGAATTCACGCGCGTTCAACCTGACACAAAGCCGCACGGTGCAGGAGTCGGAGGGCGGCACACCCGGTGCCGCGACCTCAATCTTCAAGTTCTACGGCGCGGACCTGCGCAAAGACCAGCTTGAACTCCAACTCAAGGTGCGCGGCAGTCAATCCCTCGGTTGGGAAGGCGATGCATTCTCCGATGAAGAGCAGGAACTGACTCGAAACTGGTTAGGCTCCAAAGCAGGTTCCATCGCCGGCGGCAGCAACGAGGTGCAGCTCAACATCGTCGCGAAACGGGTGCTGGGCTTGCCCGACTAAACGTCGATCACGGCGACAGTAAATTGTCGCAGGCGTCGGGTCCGCACGCCCCCATCTGTGAGCATGTGAAGCGCAGAGTCAGTGACACAATGATGTCGTTCCAGCCGCCGAAGATGACGTCACGACCAACCCACTCACGTCATCCGCCACCGGAACAGGTGAGCACCTCGCCTGTGACGTAGTCCGACTCGGGAATGCAGAAGAGATAAATGGCGCCTGCGCCGTCGGCAGGTTCGCCGCTCCGACCCAGAGATGCCCGCTGCGCGGCCTGATCTGCCTGGGAACGCGTGAGGCCCACGCGATATTCGCCGTCACCGACGCGGATCCGTGGCGGCTCATCGTCGTACGGCTGGGTCAGACGTGTCTGGATGTGGCCAAACGCGACACAGTTAACGGTGACGTTGTATCGCCCCCACTCCTGAGCCAACGTCTTGGTGACCCCGATGACCGCCGCCTTGCCGGCAGAATACGCAATCTGCGTGGCGGCGCCCCGCGTTCCCGACACCGATGAGATGTTCACGACTTTCCGGCAGGGCACCATCCCTGCGGCCTGCTCGGCTTTCACGACGGGCCGCAACCACGCAAACCATGCCTGCAAAACGCGGAAGGGCGCAGTCGCGTGAATATCGAGCATCGCCTGCCATTGCGCATCCGAGTGGTTATGCATTGCGCCATTCCAGATGTATCCGGCGTTATTCACGATGATATCGATACCACCGTATGCAGCCACGACCGACGTGACCAACGCCGCAGGAAATGAAGGGTCCGTCAGGTCACCTGCAAGTGGCGAGGCCTGCCCATCCGCCGCGTGAATGGCCGCAGCAGTCGCCTCCAGTTCCTGCTCATCCAGATCGGTGATCGCGACGCGTGCACCATCGGCGGCGAGCATGCGTGCCGTCGCTTCCCCAATGCCTCGCCCAGCGCCCGTTACCAATGCGACCTTCCCGTCGAGCTTACCCATTCTCGCCTCCTAAACTGGTACTTTGCCGTCGGCCGCCTGACACGTTGCGTGCCGGTGAACGCGCTCTCGTCCTGTCGGCAGACGCACCAGATCACGCACAATGTGATATCAGCGATTGCGCCGACAGCCACGCGCAGCCGTCCTGCTCACGTTCCGAGCCGTATCATCGCATATTGTCCGAGGGGCCCGCGGCTGACAAACTAGCCAGTTCCTTCGCCGACGACACGCCGGAAGGCCTGTCCAGGGGTACCTTTCCACGCCGGGTTGATCAAAGGCTTATTCGTATGACACACACCGAAGCACCTCCCGCGCCTCGCATCGGCGATACAGTCCGCGTTTTCTGGCAGCCTGGCTGAACCAGTTGTCTCCGTTTGAAGGAGTACCTGACGACCCGTGAGGTCGCATTCGACTCAATTAACGTAGCCGCGGACGCCGACGGCCGCGAGGCTCTCCGCCAACTCGGCTTCCGTTCGGTCCCGGTGCTCGCCCGCGGGGATGTTGGCATCTACGCGCAGGACCTCGCCGATATCAATCGGCTGCTGGACCTGGACGGCGATGTATCACCAACACTGTCGCCGACCGAGTTAATCGAACGTTATTGCCGTGTTCTGGACAAGGCGCTCGGCCTCGCGCTTGCGATCCCCGCAGAGCGTCTGGACGACACCCTTCCGGGCCGCGATCGACGCTACCTTTCGCTTGTTAACCATCTGTTTGCGATTGCCGAGGGATTTGCCACGCTTGCCGAGGGGGCGAACGCAGGGGTGACGTTCACCGACGAACTTGCCCGCGCGGAGCCAGACCCGCAGCGACCCCTCGCCAACTTTCCGGCACTCTGTGCAAACACCACTTCGCGGCTACGCGCATGGCTCGCGACCAACCCCGACGCAGGAACATCGGTGACGACTTATTACGGCAACAAGAGCCTGCACAATGTCCTTGAGCGCTGCACCTGGCATTCAACGCAGCACACGCGGCAACTCATGATGGTGTTATCGATACTTGGCATCGAGCCGGCGAATCCGTTGGATGATGCCGACCTGGCGGGCCTGCCCTTGCCTGCGGACGTGTGGGACTGACTTTCTTTTATTCCAGGAATTGTCATCCTGACAATTCCTGGAAGCCGGTTTGCTAGCACCGCGTGCGGGAACTACCTGCACCTAACATAACCCTACCTAGCCTAATGAACAGGACGGTCCCCCTTCACCGTCACGCGGATACCGGAACGGGACTCCGGGAAATAGTCCCAAACCGCTATGTGCTGCGTGCAGCGGTTGTCCCACATCGCGATGGAGTTGGCCTGCCACTGGAAGCGACAGTGGAACGCCGGACTCTTCACGTGCTCAAACAGCAAACTCAGCAATGTCTGGCTCTCAGCCTGAGTAACTCCGAGTATGCGGCGAGTGAACCCGGTGTTCACAAAGAGCGCTTTGCGGCCCGTCACCGGGTGCGTTCGGATCACGGGGTGCGTCGCCTGCGGATTCTCCCGCTGCGGCTTGTGATCGCCGTAGGCGCCGCTGTAGTTCGAGACGTGTTCTGCCGAGAGGCCGTCCAGCATTTCACGTATTGGTGCCGACAACGCGTCGTACGCTGCATACATATTCGCAAACAGCGTGTCGCCGCCCTGACTCGGCACCCGATGCAGATGCAGGATGCTGCCGAGCGGGGGTTCCTCGTCTGCAGAAACATCAGAATGCCAGCCCGAGCCATTGTTGCGATGGCTGTCTTTGTCGGTGTGAATCTGCATCAATTCCGGATTGTCCCCCACATAAGGCGCGGCCGGATGGATGTGCAATTCTCCGAAGCGTCGACCAAATGTCAGATGTTGTTCCGGCGTCAGGGTCTGCCCGCGAAAGAAAACGACGAGGTGCTGCATCCACGCCTCATGAATCTCCGCAAAACGCGAGTCGGACATCGGCTCTGACAGATCGACGCCGTGGATGATGGCACCAATCGTCGGGCTCAGTGGCTCAATCTCGATCGTTGAATTAGACATGCTTACCCCTGCTTCCTGTTGTCGTCGGTTTCTTGCTGTCGGTTTTCTTATCGTCAGTTTCTTGCCGTCTATTTCTTGCCGTCGGTGTTCTCACAGCTTACACCTAACAGAGTCATCGACCCGTCATGCCTCGCCGATCGCCTTCAACATCCGCTTCAGCGCGAAGTGGCGATAGCTCTCAAGCGCGAGTTCCCCCACCTCATCCCAATCTTCTCTTGCTTCAAGGTCAAGGTTGATCCAGCCATTGTGGCCTGTATACGCCGGGACCGTGTAGCGTTTATCCAACGTCAGTCCGGCCTGCCGTTCTGCGCCGACCCACGCTTGAAGGTGCGTGCCGTTTCCATAGTTCGAGACCGTGCAGAAGGTCTTCTTGCCCGCTTTCCACGCGGGCGTGCCAAATTGTTGGCCTTCGACGGTCTCGGGCAATGCCAGGCAGATCTCACGAATCCGGACCAGTCGAGCCTGGTTGTCATCGGTGCAGAGCGGATCGATCTCTTCAATGGTCGGCACGTGATCCGGCGGTTCAATGAAGTCCGGGATCGACACCTGATGCAGCAACGAGTCCGGCACAACCTGGCGATACGCCGACAGCACCACGTGCGCGACCTCCGACCAGGGCATGCCCTGATTAAGGTGCAGTCCCACCCAGCCTCGCGGACCGACATACGGTGGCACGAAAAAGAACCGGGGCCGCGAGTCACAATACATGCCCTGCACTTCTCGACCGACATTAAGCCAGAGCGCTATTCGCTGGTCGCCGTGATGGTTCAGTACGTAGGTCGCGAAGGTCTTCTTGTGCACGCGGAAATCAGGCGATCCCCGGGAGGGGACCTCTTCGGCCTCCGGGAACATAAGACAAACGCTTTTGACAAGCTCGTGAAAGTCAGTCATTGAATAGCCCCTCTTTGCCGAACGTCTTGCGGCAATCAGAGGATTCCAAGTCGATTACCCGCGGTCCGTCATCTGCGTCCGTTAGTCGGGCAAAGCACTGGCGGCTTTTTCTCGCGCGAGATTTCGCTTCTCAAGCCGGGCACGAATGCGCTGATGCCGCTCGCTCGTCACTGGATAGTTCCAGATGAGTGCAGCGGCGACGATTGAAAACACGCTGGGAGCAAGCAGGTAGAGCGCAGACAGCGTGAACAGCGCCGGTTCCGCGTTATCAATCGTCGCGCTGAAGCCCGACAATTCGAGCACAGAGAGCGCGACGAATGCCGCGAGGGCCACCGAGAACTTGTCGGCGATACCCCACAACGCAAAGAAAAGTCCCGCCCGTTTTTTGCCGCTGCGCAGGGTGTCGATGTCGATCACGTCCGCTTTCATGGAAAGCGGCAGTACCGTACCTGCCGCGACCGACAGCCCGGCAAAGGTTGCGAGGATCGTAAAGAGCACGATGTCGCCCTCGCCGAGGGGCATCGCGCAGGCAAGCGGCACGTTGTAGACAAACATCGAATAGAGCCATGCCTTGTGCTTGCCGATGCGATCCGCAATCTTGACCCAAATGGGGATGCCGACGATCCCGGCAAGGAAATAGCCGCCGAGCACGAGTACAGACGCATCCGGCGCACCGATCACGTGGGTCGTGTACAGCACAAAAAGGATCGCGACAAACTGCCTTCCCATGCCTTGAATAGCGAACGCGATCAACAAGCGCTTGAACGGTCCGTTCGACCAGATCACGCGGAAACCCTTGCGGATATCGACTGGCGGCCCGACATTTTTGGCGACGTCAGGAACGAAGAGACACGGCACGACGACACAAATCGGAAAGACGATCATCACCGTCCATGCCAGCACGAGCGTTATGTTGGCGTAGCCGGTGATGCCGACGACGAGCGCAACCGCGGGAACGATGACCGATATGACGGTACCGGCGAGTTGCCACGCTTCCCGGTACGCGGTGACCCGAGAGCGTTCTGCGTACTCATCGGAGAGTTCGGCGCCCCATGCCCCAAATGGCAATGTGACCATTGTCCACCCGGTATAGAAGACGACAATCCAGAGGCCGAAGTACCAGAGGCTGGCACCCTCAGGCGGCACAAAGAGCTGAAAAACGCCAACCATGGTTAGCGGCGTGCCGAGGAGGAGCCACGGCTTGCGGCGTCCAATGGGCGATTGCCAACGGTCACTGATGTAGCCGATCAACGGATCAGAAACGCCATCCCATAGACGCGACAGCATGATGACCGCGCCGATGGCGGTCAGGCTGAGGCCGATCTTTTCGGACGAATAGAGCGGTGCGAGATAGACCGCAACCGGCACTGCCGCGACCGCAATCGGTAGCCCTGGCATGCCGTAGGTCGCCATGACCCGCGTCGAAATCGGTTCGTTAGGCATGGCCTGACCCGTAAGAGTTGAGGGAGGGAACAGCGTGGGCGCGACCAAGTTAACGGATTGGTGCAGGAAAAGCGCGGGTTTCCCCGCGCGGCGAACCCCTACAGCCGTGGTTGCAGCCGTGCCCGCTCCTGCACTCGCCGGGTTTGCCGCTGCCCGCTCGTCATCCGAACTCAGCCAGTTTCGCCTTCATGACGCTGAGCGCACGTTTGTTGGCATTCCGGATCGTGTCCATGGCCGGTTCTTCAACGCTGATGTCACCCAACTCAGCGAGCACCACATGGACATCATCGTGACCGGGCACCTGACTCATCTCATCGAGCCATCGCCGTATGTTCGGGTAGGGCGCGAAGTCGAAGACATTGGTGAAGTGCGGCTGCAATTGGCCAATCTCAACGTAGGCCGCGATGTCTGCGATGGTCACGGTGTCGCCCGCAAGAAAACGCGATTCGGCTAACCACCCGGTCTCAAGCGTCTTCAGTGCGTTCGCGAGCGTTGACTGGGCGGACTGCCTGGTCACCTCGTGAATATTGAGGTCCTTGCGGATCTTCGGCGCTACGAGACCGGTCGACGCGTCCCTCACGTTGCGGTGGTGAAAGTGCAGGTACCAGTCAACCTTGCCCCGCAACTTCGGCTCTGTGGGGTACATGTCCTCCCAGCCGTGCTTGTTGCAGAGATAGCAGAGAATGGCATGCCCTTCGGCCAGCACGTAGCCGGTATCCGGTTCTTCGATGGTGGGAATCGTGCCCGCCGGATTCTTCGCGAGATACGCCGGATTCCGGCTGCCGTTGTCTCCCGATGACCCGGGATTGATCAACACCATCTCGAACGGCTGCCGTTGCTGAAACAGCAGCCACATTACCGCGCGTACAGGCTGCGAGAATGGGACGCCATAGAGGATGAGGGGGTCGGTCGCGGCCACGGGTCGCTCCTTGATGATTGTGCGGCCCAGCATCATATCCATCCCGGCGGCAACGCGCTTGGCGCGCGCTCCAGTGCGAAAAAGCCATTTCCGTCGAAGAGGGCTCCCACCGCAGGTGAAGCGGGCAAATTTTGTCGCCAGACCGCCCCGCCTGCGCCGACCGCGACGGGTGTGGCCTGCAGGCCGCCGATAGTGCGATTGAAGGCGACGCGACCTCACATTTGCGGTGGACCAAGTGCTTTCTGCGATGAAGTGAAGCCAAACGCAGATCGTGCTGGCTAAGATACCGCAGGTCTCTCCTTTCAAAATCACCCAGGATCGCGGACATCGTTTCTGGCCGCTACAAACGGTGGGCTGGGCCGGCTGGGTGACTCTCTTTTCCCTGCGCGACGCCTACTGGGGCCACGCCTTCAAGAATCTGCTTCTGCTCTCTGCCGACGCGATCGTTGGCCTGACCCTAACCACGCTCCTGCGCAATCTTTACCGCGCTGTGTGGGAGCGCGACGTGCGCGTCCGGGTGGTGACGGTCCTCGTTGCCTCCTACGGCGCGGCAGCAATCTGGCAGCCGGTGAAGAAGCTTCTGCAGTTCGACTACACGGACAACTTCTCGGAAGTCGCTGAGTATGGCTTGGGTGCCTACTTCAACGGCATCATCGGCTACTCCTATTTTCTGATGTTGCTCTGGAGCTACGCCTACTTTGGCCTCAAGTTCTACGAGCTGTTGCAGGAGGAACGCCAACGCAGTATCCGTGCGGAGTCCCCGGCCCATGAGTCACAACTGCGCATGCTGCGCTATCAACTCAATCCACACTTTCTGTTCAACACGCTGAACGCCATCTCGACGCTCATTGTCGTCGGTGACAACGGCCCGGCAAACTCGATGGTGAGCAAGCTGTCGAGCTTTCTGCGCGACTCACTCGACAAGGATCCCATGCAAAAGGTCGACCTCACCAACGAGATCGAATCCATGCAGCTCTATCTCGACATCGAGGAGGTACGTTTCGACGAGCGGCTAACGGTCGATATCGACATCGGCGAGGGGTCCGCGAGCGCACTCGTACGCAGCTTGATTCTAGCGCCGCTGGTCGAGAATTCGATCAAGTATGCAATCGCGCGTATGGAAGGCGGCAGCACCATAAGAATCGCGTCGTCCATCGAAGACCGCATGCTGTGCCTCAAAGTCTCGGACGACGGCCCGGCATGTCCTTCGACGCGAGAGGCAATCCCGTGGTCGCCGGCGTCGGCCTGCGCAACACGTGGGAACGTCTGCGCGATATGTACGGGGCGACCCGACCTTGTGGGCTGAATTTACCCGGACGTGTCCAGTCTATGCAGTTCCCCCCCGGGCAACCGGGAGCACCGACCAGTGCTCCCACCAAACACCGGTCGCAATCACCGCGATATTTCATCGCATAATTCGAAGCGCCATTTCAAGGCGGGACGCTTACCCTCATGGACTCCTCAGGCAACTTGGACCTCCAAAAACGTCGATATGTTTTACAGCACATCAATTGAACGCCGCTTAAGCCCTTAATTTCATTGACGCCAATAAACTGGCACGACATTTGCTCACTTCCACATTGACATTCAAATGAACTATCGAGAAGAAACGCAATGAAACTCAATAATATGCTTCGATGTTTAGCATTCGCTGCATTGGCATTTGATAGCCAGACCAGTTTTGCCTCACTCATCAGCAACGGCGGTTTCGAGTCCGGCCTCACCGGATGGACCTGTACTACCGGGGGCGATGGTGCCTGCGGAACCGGTGCCTTTGCAACGGGTGGTCCGAAAGAGGGTGCGAGTCACTTTTGGGGCTTTGACAACACGTCCTCCCCAGGCATGAACTCTCAAACATTTGGGACCACAATTGGGGCCTTGTACGAGGTCGGTTTCTGGGCTGGTAGTTACGCAGCAAGCCCCACGAACAACCTCTCCCTGGATGTTGGCGACCTGAGCGTTGGGTTTAGCTTCGCGGGCGCAGGATGGTTGCCTTACTACTCCGCAACCTTCGTCGCGACGTCTGCTTCGTCAATGCTCGAATACTCCTTCGACACAGATGATGGCACCGGCACGCTGTGGCTGGATGACGTCTCAGTGACCGTGGTTCCTGAGCCTGCAATCCTCGCGCTGCTGGGATTCGGCCTGATCAGGATGGCCGGGGCTCGACGCAAACGCACGTAGCCAAGGACTCGCGACAAGAGTCGCGACAAAAAAGGGCCGCTTTAAGCGGCCCTTTTTTTGCCCATTGAAAAACTAAGCCTCGATCGTCCGACATCCCCGGTCTGTCGCTCACGCGTGACCGGACTTCCCGTACCAACAAGAACGCTCATAATGCGGAGTCGACCGGTTCGCATGCGGATCGGAGAAAGCTATTATCAGAGCCGTCCGCGCCCGTCAGGTGACCGACCCAATCTGTCCCTTCGACAGGATTAACCTATCGACTACTGCTCGGCGCAACCACAGGAGAACGCCATGAGCGGAAAGTACTACGAAGCGCTGACTATCGGTGCCAAATTCGATCACGAGCCCGGGCGGACTGTCACTGAGACGGATAATCTGCTCTTTACGACCCTCACCCACAACACCCAGCCGTTGCACCTCGATGCCGAGTTTGCCAAAGGCACCCAGCACGGCCAGATTCTGGTCAACAGTCTCTTCACCATCAGTCTTTGCGTCGGTCTCTCTGTCAGCGACACCACGCTCGGCACCACGATCGGCAACCTCGGCTTCGACAGCACCGAGTTCCCGAATCCCGTTTTTCTTGGCGACACGATTCGAGTCAGCACCGAAGTGATCGATCGCCGCGAGAGCAAGACCAAGCTCGATCGCGGCATCGTCACGTTCAGGCACACGGGGACCAACCAGCGCGGTGACATCGTCTGCACATGTGTGCGTCGCGGTATGATGATGCGCGACCCTGATCTCGCCAATTGACTGTCCGGTCACGCCCACTTTAGAGGCGAGGCCCGCCACTCCGCGAACCCCAACATCTCGCCCGACCGATCAGCAGCCACGAATAATCAACTCGAAAACCCGGTAATCCCATGACCTACGAATGCTTCGACGTCCAGATCGCGGACAATATCGCGCACATCCGTCTCAACCGCCCGGACAAGCGCAACGCCATGAATCCCTCGTTCTGGCGCGAACTGCCAGCCATCATCAAGGACATCGACTACAACGCACAGGCCCGTGTGATCGTGCTGTCATCGGTCGGTCCCCACTTCTCTTCCGGTCTGGACGTGTCCTCGTTCGGCGGCGGCGGTGACGGTTCCGTCAAGGACCCGTCGACGAGCCGGGTACAGGCAGGACCGCGCTTTTATGACAATGTTCTGCACATGCAGGATTCGTTCAGCTGCATTGAGAGTTGCCGGCTACCGGTTCTCGCCGCCATTCAGGGCGGCTGCATCGGCGGCGGCGTTGATCTCGTGACGGCCTGCGACATTCGCTACGCGAGCGAGGACGCGTTCGTCACAATCATGGAAACCAACATTGGCATGACCGCGGATGTCGGCACGTTTCCCCGCCTCGTCAAGCTGATCCCGGAAGGCTACGTCCGTGAGATGGCATACACAGGCCGCCGCGTCAGCGCGCGGGAAGCGCACCAGATGGGCCTCGTTAATCAGGTATTCGCGGATCACGATGCACTTCTCGACGGTGTCATGGCGATCGCGAGAGAGATTGCAGCAAAGGCCCCGCTCGCGGTGTACGGCAGCAAGCGCATGATCAACTACGCGCGCGATCACACCACGGCCGACGGACTCGATTACATCGCCATCTGGAACGCAAGCAACCTGCATGTTTCTGAAATCCAGGAAGCGATGACAGCAAACAAAGAGCAGCGCCCAGGCAACTTCGCCGACCTGCCGCCTTCGCGCAAGGCCGAGTAGACGTTTTGGCCAACGCTTCCGCGAACGATTCAACAAGCGCTTCGCCCCTTCAAGTCGGCATCGTCGGCATGGGTACGATGGGGCACAACCTTGCCCTCAATATGATCGACTCGGGGCACGAAGTCATCGCGCTCGAGGTCAGCCGTCAACTGCGAGCCGGCATCGATGACGTTACGGTCCACGGCACATTCAGCGACTTCCTCGCTGCGCTGACCGGGTCGCCGCGCGTTGTGTGGCTGATGGTAACCGCTGGTGCGGCTGTCGATGAGGTCATCAAACAAGTCCTGCCCATGCTTGCAGCCGGCGACATCATCGTTGACGGCGGCAACTCAAACTATCGGGATTCAGTGCGCCGCGCGGCAACCTGCAATGAACATCTCGTACGATTTCTTGGCATCGGGGTTTCTGGCGGCGCCGACGGTGCCCGCCACGGCGCTTGCATCATGGCAGGCGGGGACGCCGAAGCTTTTGCGACCATTGCCGCACTCCTGAACGATGCCGCCGCCGTCACCAACGACGGTCCGTGCGCCGCGATGATCGCCAACGACGCCGGCGCAGGGCACTTTGTCAAAATGGTTCACAACGGCATCGAGTACGCCGACATGCAATTGATCGCAGAATGCTACGACTATCTGCATCGAGCCCTCGGCCTTACCCCGGACGCAGCAGCGGGGGTATTCGGCGGCTGGCGCTCAGGCCCGCTCAGCTCGTTCCTGCTTGATATTACGGAGACCGTACTGCTGGCAACGGATCAGGCATCCGGCAATCCTCTCGTCGACGTCATCGAGGACCTTGCAGGGCAAAAAGGTACCGGCATTCTGACCTCGATGACCGCGATGGACCTTCGCGTTCCAGTCCCCACCATCAACGCCGCGGTCGAAGCCCGCTTTCTCACCGCTAACAAGCCAATCCGCGCTGCTGCATCACCATTGCCGGCCATGAGTCTGCCACTCGAGTCGGCTGCCGCGACGACACTTGGGGAGATCGAGAGCGCACTGATCATCGGCAAGCAATGTGCCTACTCGCAGGGCTTCGCCCTTCTCCGCACGGGCGCTCTGGAGTACGGCTGGCGCGTTGATCTCGCTGAGGTCGCGCGAATCTGGCAAGGCGGCTGCATCATACGGGCCGACATGCTGCGCGAGATTCGCGACGTGTTCCTTCGCGAGCCTGACTGTATGAACCTGCTCCAACAGGGCCACCTGGACGCACGCGAGCACGTTGCCGGGCTTCGCGCCTTTGTCAGCAGCGCGTGCGCAGCGGGCATTGCCGTTCCCGCGCACGCATCTGCGCTCGCGTACGCCGATGCACTCTTCTCGGCCCGCCTGCCGGCCAACCTCATCCAGGGCCAGCGAGACTTCTTCGGTGCGCACGGCTTCGAGCGCACGGATACGAGCGGCGATGGGCACCATCACGACTGGGGACGTACTTGATCGTGCTCGTGATGGGGGTCTCGGGCTGCGGCAAGTCAACCCTCGGCGCCGCTATAGCAGATCGACTGGACTGCCGATTCCTGGAGGGCGACGAGTTTCATCCACCGGCGAACGTCGAGAAGATGCGACGTGGCGACGCGCTGACCGACGGCGACCGACAACCCTGGCTGCAAGCGTTACACGATTCGATGTTTGCCGATGAACGCGCACAAAAACACGTCGTCGTCGCATGCTCGGCGCTGAAGCGAACCTATCGATCGATTCTTTTTGACGGCATCAGGGCACCCCGCCTGATTCACCTGGTTGGCGAGATCGACACGATCGCAGGCCGCATGGAACGCCCGGGCCACTTCATGCCACCCAGCCTGCTTGCCAGCCAGATTGCGACGCTTGAGGTGCCGGGGCATGATGAGCCGCATCTGCAGATCGATATCACCCGGCCGGCCGCCGCGTGTGTCACGGATGCGCTCGACTACCTCTTTCTCGTCCAAAAATCGTCATCCTGACAATTTCTGGGAGTCGGTTTGCGGGCCCTCCAGGGAGGCTTGACCTGTCGCCTTTCAGTCGGCATTTCTGTCCCGGCGCGCTCCCGTCACATAGAGCCAGCCATCTGCTGATCGTCTGAACCGGCTGACCTCGTGCAAGCTCTGCGCCTTGCCGCCGATCCTGGAACGAGCAACAAACTCAACCTCACCGGCGTCCCCATTGACCGCGCCATCAACCTCCCCACCGACCTCCCCACCGACAGAGGAGCGCACGACCTTGAGACCAATCCAGCGCTGATCAGGGTTAATGCGGATGTTGGTCGGGCAGGTTGACGGACACCAGGTGCGTCGCAGGTGCGCAACATCACCCAATGCAAAGGCCGTGTAACGGGATCGCATAAGCGCATCCGGCACCAGGGCTGTGGACGGGTCGAGCAGGACGGGTTCACAGCAGAGGCCAAAGTCGAGCCCTGTCCCGCACGGACACAACGCCTCCGCCCCTAAGCCGTCCATTTCGACACCGATGCCAGATCGGCGGCGATTACCAGCCCGGTTTTCTGTGCCCTCATCCGGCCAGCAGTTGGTGGAAGTAAAAGCAGAGGCCATCCGGCGCGACGACGAAGCACACCTGAAACTTTTTGCCATCGCGCTCATCAATACGCCAGTTACCCGTCTTGACGCCGCCGGCCTCAAGTTCGGCGCGAGCGCGCTCGGCATCAGAAACCAGAATCGCAGCGCCGTCCTGACTGGCATCGCGGCCGTTGACGGCAAAACCGATCTGTACACCATCTCGCGCCATGATCACAGCAGGATGCGGCACCTGGCGTCGCTCGGTCTCGACGAGTCCAAAGCCATCGCCGTAATACTTCACCGCCGCATCGAGATCATCGACCGGCAGGGACAACACGTCGTCCTGATACGGAAAGGCAGCTTCAAAAAGGGGCGGTTGTTCGGTCACGGGATCACCTCTGGGTCAGCGCCGTCTACTCGTCGCCCCGACGAATATTGCCGGCAAGTGCCGCCTCATCATGCCAGTTCTCTCATCACCTCACAGCACGGTTCAACGTGGCCGACGCTACGCAGAGACCGGCGCGATGCGTCGCTGCGGGTCGTCGTCTTCGATAATGTGTGTGTTAGGGTGAGACCAACATCAACTCAGCGCCCTATAAAGGGAGGAGTCTTACATGGCAAAGAAGCCCAGTTATGTCGGCGTGCTTAACGCAATCGCTATTGGCGAGCGAGGTGGGCATGAATTGTTTCGTGCCTGGGCTGACAGCACGACGGATGAGGATCTGAAGCCGACGCTGAACATGGCGGCGGTCCGCGAAATGGAGCACAGCTACGCGTTCGAAAAGCGCTTGAACGAGCTCGGTTTCTCCCTCGTTGCCAGCCCCAACAAGGAAGTCAGGAAGCTGGTACGCGTCATGAAGTCGAAGGCGAGCGATGCTGACAAGTTCGCAGCGCTGGGCGTCGGACAGGCAAGGTCCGAGGGTGCGAGCGATCAACCCGACCGGTTGCTGCAGATCCTCTCAGATCCCAGCATCGATCCGCAGACCGGCGAACTAATGGGTCGCTTCATCTGCGAAGAGCGCGACACAGGTAAGAAACTCGCCAAGGCTTTTGCGGCGTTCCAGAAGAGACAACAAAAAGGCGGGGCCAAAGCCCAGCCAAAAACGCGAAAGAAAGCGGCCGCATGAGCCAGGCGGTCCTTGTCACCGGGTCATCCGGTGGCGTTGGCCGCACCGTTTGCAAGGAACTCGAACACGCCGGACACGCCGTCACCGGCTTTGATCTGTCGGATGTGGATGCTGCCGCGCCGACCATCGTCGGGGACATCCTGGACCGCGACGCAGTGCGCACCGCGCTCGCAGGCAAAGACGCCGTCATCCACCTCGCCGCGACACCCGACGAAGCCGACTTTATCGAGGAGCTGATTGAACCCAACGTGCGGGGCCTCTTTCACGTTGCCGACGGTGCGCGCATCCAAAACGTCCCGCGACTGGTGCTGACGAGCTCGGTGCAGGTCGTCTCGGGCCACTCGTTTGCCAAGACAATACGACTTGAAGACGGGCCGCGTGTTGTTAATCATTACGCACTGACCAAGCTGTG
>Ga0302135_10001012_pt1 | contig 16935 bp, 14 predicted proteins | sample CBN3_surface_MG_FD_203119 | JGI IMG/M metagenome (GOLD analysis project Ga0302135, IMG submission 203119) | Marine microbial communities from Western Arctic Ocean, Canada - CBN3_32.1 | ecosystem: Environmental > Aquatic > Marine > Oceanic | place: Canada: Western Arctic Ocean | collected...
GAAATTGCTGGGGTCGTTAATGGTGTTTGCGATGTTGGGAGTGTTGATGACCGGCCAACTGATTTCGCCCATGGCTGCGGGTATGGCGGCGGCGGTGTGGACGTTTATGATGTTTTTGGATTCGCTCTTCAAAGTGGTGCTCACCGCTGCGGCAAAAGGGCGCGCGTACAGCCTGCTGCGTGAAGACCGCTTTTGGGCCGGGCTGTTGGCGGCGAGTGCGGTGTTTATGATGTACTATTTTAAGTAGCCGCCCAAAGCGCCTGCATTCGTTCCAAACCAATCGTAATCACCTCCAACGGATCTTCCTCCCACAACTCCGCGTTGAACAATTCGAGACTCATCGTTTTGTCGTAGCCAATTTCCTTTAACACGGCAATTTCTGTTGCGAGATCGATTTGACCTTCGCCGAGCATGACCCGATCGGGATCAGTTTGAGTGCCCGCGGCTTTGTCGGGATGCGCGTCATCAATGTGATAATGGCTGATTTTTTCCACGGGGATATTGCGCAGCAACTTCAAATCCGAGTTGCTGTTCCATGTGTGAAACGCATCGAGGATGAGCGTGGCATCGGTGTCATCGGTTTCCTGCACGATGCGCCAGGCGTCGGTGAGGTTGTAAACACTTTTGAAAAAACTAATGTATTCGAACGTGGGCCGGATGCCTTCCTCGCGGCCGATGTGCAATAGGTCGCGGTAGCGTGCGGGCAGCTGATCCTGTCGCGTCAATTCGAGCGGCGGCGTGGCGACGATGTACGGCGCGCCCAATCGCGCGGCCAGCGCGAAGCGCCGCCGCGCCTCATCCTTCACCAGCTCGTACTCCCAGCCTTCTGCTTCGCCCCATTGGCGGATGGCGATTACGCTGGGCACAATGAGCCCGTGATCGGCCAGCGCCTTTTCCACATCGCTCACTTCGCCGCCGCGGCCGATGTGGTCGTAAATGTCATTAAGCCAAAGCTCGATGCCGTCGTAACCGGCAGTGCCCGCTAATTCGATTTTTTTCAGCAACGGCTGCGGCTTAATGGTGCTGGTGTTCAGGCAAAATTGCATGGGCACGAAGGGTAAGCAGTTACCTCCGATTGGCAAAGCGGTTTTTGTGCTGTCGGCATCTTGCCGGCAGAAGTTGCGCGTGGGCCTGCCGGCAAGATGCCGACAGCACATGGGCCCATTTGGTCATTGGTCATTGGGGCTTGGTCATTTACCCTCCGGGTATGTCCCAACCGGACAACCCACTGATTTGGCGGCCTTGGTATCGGATGATCCAATGGAGCGCGGTGTTGGTTTTACTGCTGTTGCTGCTGGGCGGTTTTTTGTTGGGGCGGTTTCAAACGCCGATGGGGCAGCTGGCCTTTTGCGCGTTTGGCGTGCTGACGGGCGCGGCCTTCGCGCGCATGGCGCATCCGCTGGAAGGGCGGCTCACGCGGCTCGGCTTGGTGGCGCTGGGGTTCGTGGCGGCATCACAGGTTTTTTTCCAACTACTCGTGTGGAGCGAAAGCTGGCGGGTGCAACCCTCGGTGATCGGCTGGCGGCTGTGGTGGGGCACGGTGGTGACGGCGGTGGGGCTGGGGTGGTTGCAAGTGTTGTGGCGCGCGGGCGCGCGGTGGGAATGGAAATCCGGCCGCACGACGCTGGGCTTTACGGCAGGGCTGGGGGCATTGTTGGTCGGGCTGGCGTTTCAGGTTAGTCCATTTTCAACGCTGCCCGCTTGGTGGCATTGGGTGGCAACCGTGCTGGCGTTGGGGGCGATAGGCGGGTCGCTGGTCATCATCGGCCGGTGGCTAAAAAAACGCCCCAAGAATACCCGCCCGCTGCCGCGCTGGATGCGGCCGGTGCTGATCACGGCGGGCTTGGGCGCGCTCTGCGCGGGGAGTTTTTATTTTGGCCGACTGACAATGCCGCCGCCCAGTCCTTTCGACAACGCGCACTCGATGTTGGCGGACATCCCCGCCGCGGAGTTGGAACAGCAACTGAACCGCGATTCGTTGCGGCTCAAAAAACTCGCCGAAGGAATGGATCATCTGCAGCAGGAATCGGCTGATCTGCACCAAGACATTGCCGATCGCATGGAGCGGGAGGGCACGGAGGATTATCAACCGGAGGAAAGCCGGCAAATTCGGCATCTCTTCATCCGCTACATTGGCTATCGCAAGGAGCTGATTCATCTGGCGCGGGTATACATCGGCTTCAAAAAAGTACAGGACGAACCCCTGCGCGACCGCTGCTTCCTCACCGGCTACGGCGCGGCAGCCGTGGCGCTGGAGGCGGGCCGGGAGTTTGTGGCGAAGTATCGCGACAACGATCACGCACGCGCCAAGCTCAACGAAGGCGAACCCGGCTGGCTCAAGCCCGGCCAATTCGAGATCGTTTACCACAGCGTAACCGACCGGCATCACCTGAAATTATTTGCAACCTACGGCGCGCATTTTGAAACACATCGCCTGCGATGGAAGCGCGAAGGCTTGCCGGGCACGGATGTGACATGGCTGGAGGGCCGCATCCATCGCGGACAGAAAGCGGTGACAAAGACCGATCTCGATCCAGTGCGCGCGTGGTTTTCGCGCATCGGGCGGCAGCTTGAGCAGGACGTGAACGTCCCGTTTTACGAAGCACAAAAAATGATGGCCACCTTTATGGGTGACACCCGCATCGTCCGGCGCGATCCATTCATCTCCGAGCGTTTTATTCAAATAACGCTTAAAGATCCCAAAATCAAACTGCTGCCCGGCGACATCATACTCGAGCGGCGCAACTGGTATTTATCCAACGCATTTTTGCCCGGTTTTTGGCCGCACTGCGCGCTGTACGTGGGCACGCCTGAGGAATTGGAAGCGATTGGCATTAATTATTCCGAACTGGATGCCGACGCGCGCGCCGCGCATCAACGCCTCGAGCACACTCACCCGCGCGTGATCATCGAGGCCATGAGTGAGGGCGTCGTGTTCACCAGCGCTGAGCATTCGATGCACGCGGATTACGTGGCCGTACTGCGTCCGCGCAATTTCAGCGACGATCAAATTGCCACCGTCATCCGCAACGCCTTCCGCTATCACGGGCGCGCGTATGATTTTGGATTTGATTTCACCGATGAAAGTAAGTTGGTGTGCAGCGAGTTGTTGTATTATTCCTTTGGCGGATTGCTGGAGTTCAAACTGGAATCAGTGCTCGGTAAAAATGTGGTAACGCCGAACGGCATTATGGATAAGTTCGTGAACGAACGCGGCGCGGCGGCACAGTTGGAACTTATATTTTTCCTGGATACGCGTCTCGACAAGCACGGCAAGCGCATTGTTTATTTCGCCAATGAAGAGGATTGTCGCGAATCGGCAACGCGGCCCAAGATTTTTAATGAGTGAAGGCGCTGTCCGTATGGGGGCACGGGTCACACGTTGAACTTAAACAAAATTACATCGCCGTCCTGCACGATGTATTCTTTGCCTTCTTGCCGATACAATCCCTTTTCCTTGGCGGCCAGGATGGAGCCGAGGGTGATGAGGTCGTCATAGGCGACGGTTTCGGCTTTGATGAAGCCGCGCTCAAAATCAGTGTGAATGACGCCGGCGGCTTTGGGTGCGGTGTCGCCAATGCGGATGGTCCATGCGCGCGTTTCCTTGGGGCCGCAGGTGAAATAGGTGCGTAAGCCGAGCAACTGATAAGCGGCGCGGATGAGTTGGCCCACGCCACTTTCGGCCACGCCGAGGTCGGCCAGAAATTCGGTGGCTTCCGTTTCGTCGAGGTCGGCCAATTCACTTTCAATTTGGGCGCTAATCACTACCGTGTCACAGCCGTGATGTTCGCGGCCGTAAGCGCGCACTTGTTTCACGAAGGGATTCGCTTCGGAATCGGCGAGGTCGTTATCCTTCACGTTGGCGGCGAGGATAGTGGGTTTGGCGCTTAGCAAAAACAATCCGCGCGCGGTGGCCTGTTCCTCGGGTTCCAGCTCCAGAGTGATCGCGGGTTTCCCCGCATCCAAATGCGGCTCAAGTTTTTTGGCCAAGGCAACTTTCGCGGCGGCATCACTATCGCCACGCTTCGCGTCCTTTTCAATTTTTGGCAGTTGCCGGCGTAAGCTTTCGAGATCGGCAAGGATGAGCTCGGTGTAAATAGTTTCAATATCGCGCACCGGATCTACGCTGCCGGTGACGTGATGAATATCCTCATCTTCAAAACACCGGATCACCTGCACCACCGCATCCACCTCGCGGATGTGGCTGAGAAACTGATTGCCCATGCCCTCACCCTGCGACGCACCGGCCACCAACCCGGCGATGTCCACAAACTCAACTGCCGCGGGCAAAATTTCGGCGGAGTTTTCAATCTTCGATAAAGGCACCAGCCGCGCATCGGGCACAGTGACGACCCCCACGTTGGGGTCGATTGTGCAGAAGGGGTAATTCGCCGCCTCCGCATTGCGCGTGCGGGTTAGCGCGTTAAATAGTGTGGACTTGCCAACATTAGGCAGTCCGACGATTCCAGCTCGTAACATGGGGCGCGGAGGTTAGGGGAAATGAGTGCGGGGTGAAAGCGATTTACAATCGAGCCGCTTCGCGGAAGCGTTCCATTAATTCCGGCACGCCTTCGTCGATGGCGGCCATGATTTCGAGGACTTCGATTTTTGGGAAACGTTTGCGGAATTCATCGAGGTATTCGGTGGAGGCGTCTTCGTCCATTTTGTTGGCGGCAACGAGGTGCGGGACGGCGAGCATCGCCACGTCGTATAACTCCAGCTCGCGCAGGATTTTTTCGTAATCGTCACACGGGTTGCGATCATCGATGCCAGCCATATCGAGGATGATGCACAACGTGCTGCAACGGCGGATGTGGCGCAGGAAGGCGTGCCCGAGGCCGACGTTGTTGTGGGCGCCCTCGATGATGCCGGGGATATCGCACACGGTGTAGCGTTCCCAGCCGTCCATTTCCACCACGCCGATTTGCGGGTGCAACGTGGTGAATGGATACGCGGCGATCTTCGGCTTGGCGTGGGAAATGGCGTTGAGCAACGTGCTTTTGCCGGCGTTCGGATAACCCACGAGGCCGATGTCGGCCATCAGTCGCAGCTCGAAATGATAATGGCCTTCGCCGCCGGGTTCGCCGGGTTGGAAGTGGCGTGGGGCTTGGTTGCGCGGCGTGGCGAAGTGATGATTGCCCTGCCCACCGCGTCCGCTGGTGCAAAGGATGAATTGCTCGCCATGTTTGGTGAGGTCCACCACGAGTTCCGCTTCTTCGCCGATGGCCAGTTCGGGCGCAGGCGGAGACTCTTCCGCGGCGAGGTCAACGACCATCGCCTGTTCGCCTTCGACGTTTTCCACCCGTTCGCCTTCCGGTTCAGCTTTGGTGGGCGTGGGGTCGGATAGTTTCCAAACCACCGTTCCGCAGGGCACTTTGATGATTATATCTTTTCCGGATTTGCCGGTCTTCTTTGCGCCTTCGCCGGGGTTGCCGTTTTTGGCGATGAGCCGCGGCACAAAAAATTGGGCGATCAAATTATTGAGATCGTGGCTGGCTTCAAGAATCACACTGCCGCCGCGACCGCCATCGCCGCCATCAGGGCCGCCCATGGGCTCGAAGGCTTCGCGTCGGAAAGACACACACCCGCTTCCGCCGTGCCCGGCGCGGGCGTAAACTTTTACTTGATCGATGAACATTGCGGGATGATTGGCGGGGCAAAAAAAAGCGAGGCGCAGGGCCTCGCCGTGAAATTGTTTTTGTTGGCGACTAGTTTTGCACGGTGGCCACTGGCTCGATGTTCACGCGGCTTTTGCCGCGCGTTTTGTCGAACATCACGCGGCCGGTCTCCAGCGCGAAAAGTGTGTGGTCGCGGCCGATGCCCACGTTGGCGCCCTTGTGCCATTTGGTGCCGCGTTGGCGGATGAGAATGGTGCCGGCGTTCACGAGCTGTTGATTACCCACCTTGAGCCCGAGGCTTTTGGCGTTGCTGTCGCGGCCGTTCTTGACCGAGCCCTGTCCTTTTTTATGTGCCATTGTTCTTCGGGGTTAAACTTTGATGTCAGTGATTTTCACAATCGAATGGCGTTGGCGATGGCCGTTTTTGTTGCGATAGCCCTTGCGGCGTTTCATTTTGAAAATGATGACCTTCTTGTCCTTGCGCTCCGATTCCACCACTTCAGCGGTCACGGTCGCGTTTTCCACGGTGGGCGCGCCGATGGTTACTTTGCCGTCGTTGTTCACGAGCAACACGCGGTCAAACGTCACGGTCGCGCCATTGTCACTGCCGAGCAACTCCACTTTCAGGAGGTCGCCAGCCGAAGCGCGGTACTGTTTGCCGCCGGTTTCAAATACTGCATACATAAGCTTAAAAATTGTGCAAAAACTGCGAAAAGGGACGGGGAATAGACCAGAAACATCGGGCCGTGTCAACAGGTCTTTCCGAGAATTTTAGTTGTTGGATTCCACCTCGGTTTCGCTGCTTTCCGCCTCGTCCTGCAGATATTCCTTGGGCTTGTACGCCATGGCCACAGGGATGAATACCAACGCCGCCAACAGCATTAAACCCGCAAAAAGCAGGTAATATGTGGCTCCTGTGAGCTTGCTGGTGGGGCCGGGAAACGTGCGGCCGGCGATGGATTCCGCCGTGAGCGCGCTGCTTTCGGGTACGGAAACGAAGCTCCACTCGTAAGTGAGCGCGTCGCCGTTGGGATCAAAAGTGTCCGCGCCGCTCAGTTGGATGGATTGGCCCAACGGCTGCGTTTGGGTTTCGGCGACTACCATCACGGGCGGCAGATTTTCATTGGTTACTTGGAGCGTCACAGAATTTGTGGCCGCCGCGTTGGCGTCTTCGCCGACTCTCACGACAAACTGCAATTCATATTCGCCGTCCACATCCGGCGTGAAATTCGGATTGCGTGTTTTGGATTTTTTCAATGCGGCCGAATCCAGCGCACTTCCGTCGGGGACAGCGGAAAATTTCCACGTGTAGTCAAACGCGCCGTTGTAATCACCTTTGCCCGCTATTCCGTAAAGGCGCACCAGTTGACCGGCAGGCACAGCCCGCATCCGGCCCGCGCTTGCGGTGGGCGGTTTCTTTTCCTTGGGCTTGTCGGTTGGCGCGGAAGATTTTTCTTCCGCTTCCTCAATGGGGGTTGTCACGTGAACCGTCACATGAGTCACCGCGCTCGTTTTTCCGTCATCAGCTTTGAACGCCAACACATACGTGCCTTCCACGTCTGCCTTGAACGAGGGCGTGGGATTTTGGATAAAATGATTCACGCCCGCGGTGAAGAGGTTGCCGATGGAGACGGACATCAAAAAGAAACCGAGGATGAGCGACTTCATTTTTTGCGGTGCTTGCGTGTACGAAAATTCCAACGCGGTGATGGAAATAAAAACTTCCGCCGCCGTGAGCACCACGTACGCTGCGATTTGCCAAATGATGTTCGGCAGTTCGCCGCCCGCGATTTGGGTTTCGATCCAAGCGGGAATCAAAAAAGACGGCACGGCCACAAAAAATCCGATGGCAATTTTCCGCAACGGTGTCAGGGGGAACACGCGGTTGAGTGCCGGATAAATCAGCCAAGTGAAAATTGGGATGAACGTCATAATCATCACCGGATTGATCGCGCCAATCTGCGAAGGCAGCCACTCGATGCCCAGCAGATTGCGGTCCATCTTGTCCGCCTGCAGCACCCACGCCGAGCTGGATTGATCGAACAACGCCCAAAACATCGCCACGAAAATATAAATCACGCACAGCCGCCCGATAATTTTCAGGCCGGTTTTGCTGAAGGTTTCCTTGAGAAACCCCATCCCGCCCGCGGGAATGTGGACGAATTTTTCGCGTCCCATCCAAAACACGAACGTGGCCAGCAACATCAACCCGCCCGGCACGCCGAAGGCCACGTGCGGCCCGTACCGATCCAGTAAAACGGGCGTCATAATTTGCGAAAGAAACGCCCCGAAGTTGATGGAGAAATAAAACCACGCGAAAATTTTCGAAAGCAAATGACCGTTGGTTTTGCCAAACTGATCCCCCACGTGCGCCGACACACACGGCTTGATACCCCCCGCGCCAATGGCGATCAACGTGAGCCCCACCGTCAGCCCCAGCCGCGTTTCATCCAACGCCAACGCCAAATGCCCGGCGCAGTACACCAAGGAAAGGCTGATGATGGTTTTGTATTTGCCGAGAAACGCATCGGCGATGATCGCCCCCAACAACGGCGTGAAATAAACCGCGCTGTTGAACAAATGATACCAAACCTTCGCATCCCCCTCCGACATCGGCGCGCCCTCGCCGTTGCTGTCCATCAGATATTTGGTCATAAAAATAACCAAGATGGCTTTCATTCCATAAAAGGAATAACGCTCCGCAGCCTCGTTGCCGATGATGTACGGAATGCCCTTGGGCATGCCCTTACTTTTCACCGGCGCGGTCAGATAAGGCGAATCGGCCATGGCGGCGGATGTTGGCCGAGCCATTGCGCGATGGCGAGGGAAAATGCAGCGCCAGAAGGCGGGATGGACGAAAAGGTAATTCCGTGATAACGTCCCGCTTTGTCCGGCCCGACCGGCAAATTTATTTGGAGGAAACACAATGATGCGATCCGGCAATCCCGTTCTCAACGACAAAACATTCACCCGCCACGTCGACCTCACCGGCGAGGATCGAATGACCCTGATGGGCACCGTGCACAAGACCGCATTCCTGCTAATCCTGCTCGTTGCCTTTGCGTCCATCACGTGGAAAATGGTGATGACCGTAAACGCCGAGGGCCAGATGGTCGCGGCCCCGGGTTTGTTTGGCTATATGATTGGTGGTGCGATTGGCGGATTGATCTTCGCGCTGATCACCATGTTCAAACCCACGTGGGCTCCAATCACTGCGCCCATTTATGCTGCGTTGGAAGGCCTGTTCATCGGTGCACTTTCCGCATTTGCTGAATCGAAATTCCCCGGTATCGTGTTGCAGGCGGTAGGCCTCACCTTCGGCACGCTCTTCGCCCTGCTCGGCGCGTACCGCAGCGGGCTCATTCGGGCCACGGAAAATTTCAAGCTCGGCGTGTGCGCCGCCACCGGCGGAATTTTCATGGTCTACATGGCTACATTTATCCTCGGTATGTTTGGCGTGCAAATTCCTTTCATCCACGGGTCGGGCCTCTTTGGCATCGGCTTCAGCGCATTCGTGGTCGTCATCGCTGCGCTCAACCTCGTGCTGGATTTCGATTTCATCGAAAACGGCGCGGACAATGGCGCGCCTAAGTACATGGAATGGCTCGGCGCATTCGGTCTGATGGTTACGCTCATCTGGCTCTACATCGAAATCCTGCATTTGCTGATGAAGCTCAAAAGCCGGTAGTTGGGAGACCTTTATATTCGGTACATATATGCATCAGGCGTCACAATCTGCGCCCTGCTTCATAAATCACAAAGGGTGTTCGGTAAATTAGTAGGAGTAGAGCTGAAAACTTCTCGCCTGATGTGCGTTGGTTGATCATGCTTAATCCTTTCTATGGCCCTAGCGAATTGTGATGAATGCGGAAAGGAACTGAGCGAACACGCTGAGGCATGCCCGCATTGTGCAGCGCCAGCCAAGATCGCCCTGTGCAATTTTAGAGAAGATCAGGAACGACTGGAGCGCGAACGACTGGAACGGGAACGACTGAAGCGCGAACGACTGGAACGGGAACGACTGGAGCGCGAACGACTGGAGGTTAACCGCCTTTACAAGGAACAACTTGAGCGGGAACGCCTTGAGCAGGAACGACTGGAACGGGAACGACCGGAACGGGAGCGACGGGAGCGACTGGAACAGGAACGTCGCAAGAAAGTTATAATTGGTCATGTCGCTCTAGAAGGAGTAATTCGCAAGACGCTTAGTAAGCCAGAAGGCGATCTTACCAAGGGGGACTTGGAACAGTTAACAGAACTGTACCTCAATTTGAAGGATCTCGATGGCAACCAATTCACTGACCTAACGCCTCTCAAGGATCTCACTCAGTTAACGGCACTGGATCTCTCATGGAACCAGATCACTGACGTAACACCCCTGAAGGATCTCACTCAGTTAAAGTGGCTTTTTCTCTGGCAGAACCAAATCACTAACTTAACACCCCTTAAGAACCTCACTCAATTAACGACACTGAATCTCTCGGGCAACCAAATCACTGACCTAACGCCTCTCAAGGATCTCACTCAGTTAACGAGACTGGATCTCATAGACAACCAAATCACTGATCTAACACCCCTTAAGAACCTCACTCAATTAACGACACTGAATCTCATAGACAACCAAATCACTGATCTAATGCCCCTTAAGAACCTCACTCAATTAACGACACTGAATCTCATAGACAACCAAATCACTGATCTAATGCCCCTTAAGGATCTCACTCAGCTAAGGGAACTGGATATCGAGGGCAACCCAACCTACGACGACAACACCTACATTTCCGATTCATTAGGAAACATACCTATAACGATCCTGAAGCGCCTGAAAATGAAGCGCGAAGAAAACAAGGCTGGATCTCCATGGTGGAAATTTTGGTAAACTAACCACTAACGCCCTCACTCGCTTCGCTCCTTCGGTCGTTGACTCACTAGCGCTCGCCATTCTTCTTCATTAAACATATTGCGCTTCCGCATTGCTTTTTCGGGTGGGATTGAGTAAATCAAACCCATCCCTATGCTGAAGCAAATCAGTCTTAATTGGTGCCGCTTGTGTGCGGCAATTCTCTTGACGGCAATTTCTCTGGCGGCTGCGCCCAAGGATCCGTTCAAACAGCTCGATGATCTGTGGCCCACGCCGGATGCCGCGCGCCGCGCTTCGGGTGCGCCGGGGCCGGGCTATTGGCAGCAGCGGGCGGATTACGTGATCGATGTGGAATTGGACGAGGCGAAGCACCGCATCACGGGGCGCGAGACGATCACGTATCACAATCGCTCACAGGACACATTGGATTATTTGTGGCTGCAGTTGGATCAAAATCTTTTGGATCCCAAAATGATCGCCGCGCAGTCGCGCACGGCGCCGGGGTTTTCCGGGCTGTCTTTTAAGAAACTCGATGCGATGTTGTTGCAGCGGAAATTTGATGGCGGCCATAAAATCACCGCAGTCAAGGATGCCGTCGGCAAACCGCTCAAGCACGTGGTGGTGCAAACGATGATGCGCGTGATCCCACCCGCGCCGTTGAAGCCGGGCAAGTCGATCACGTTTTCCGTGGAGTGGAATTATAATATCAACGACACCGCCAAGATCAGCGGCCGCACGGGGTACGAATATTTTAAGGAAGACAAAAATCATTTGTACGCCATCGCGCAATGGTTCCCGCGGATGTGCGCGTACACGGACGTGACGGGCTGGCAAAATAAACAGTACCTCGGCACGGGCGAGTTTGCGCTGGAGTTTGGCAATTACCTCGTGCGCATCACCGCGCCGGCCGATCACGTGGTGGCTTCCACGGGCGTGCTGCAAAATGCGGATACAATTTTAACCAAAACTCAACGCGCCCGCCTCGCCAAAGCGCGCACTTCGAAGAAGCCAGTGTTCATCATCAACCTCGCCGAGGCCAAGGCCAACGAAAAGGAAAAGGCCAAAGGCAAAAAGACATGGGTGTTCAAAGCCGACAACGTGCGCGATTTTGCGTTCGCCAGTTCGCGGAAATTTTTATGGGACGCGATGGGCGTGAAGCTTAACGGCAAAACGATTATGGCGATGAGCTATTGGCCCAAAGAAGGCGAGCCGCTTTGGAGCCGATACAGCACGCACGCCGTCGCGCACACGCTGGAGTTGTACTCGCGCTACACGTTCGACTATCCATACCCCGTCGCTATTTCCGTGAACGCGCCGGTGGGCGGCATGGAGTACCCAATGATTTGCTGGCAACGCCCGCGCCCGGAAAAGGACGGCACCTATTCCAAGCGCACCAAGTACGGCCTCATCTCGGTGATCATCCACGAGGTCGGCCACAATTGGTTCCCGATGATTATCAACTCCGACGAACGCCAATGGATGTGGATGGACGAAGGCCTCAACTCGTTCCTGCAATTTCTCACCGAACAGGAATGGGAAGCCGACTATCCCTCGCGTATTATGCCCGAGCGCATGGGCGGGCTGCTCAGTTACCTGAAGTCCCCCAACAAAATGCCCATCATGACCGGTGCCGACTCCCTCCAAAGCACCGGCTACAACGCCTACACCAAACCCACTCTCGCGCTCAACATCCTGCGCGAAAGCGTGCTCGGCCGTGAGCAGTTCGATTACGCCTTCAAACAATACGCCCGCCGGTGGATGTTCAAGAGCCCCACGCCCACCGATTTTTTCCGCACGATGGAAGACGCCAGCGGACAGGATCTCGATTGGTTTTGGCGCGGCTGGTTTTACGGCATCGAGCACACCGACATTTCCATCGAAAACGTCCACCATTACAAAATGGACACGCGCGATCCGTACAAAGATAAGACCGCCAAAAAAGACAAACGCGCCGCCGAACCCGATCGCCTCTTCCAAAAACTCAACAAGCCGCTCCCCAAACGCGTGGACGCATTTCCGGAACTCAAAGATTTCTATAACGAATTCGATGAACTGGACGTCACCGAAAAAGACCGCGCCAGTTACGAAAAACTCATCAAAGGCCTCAGCGAAAAAGAAAAAGCGATGCTCAAACGCAAAGGCCAGTTTTACGTCGTCGACCTAAAAAACATCGGTGGCCTCGTGATGCCCGTGGTGCTCAAAGTCACTTACGAAGACAAGAGCACCGAGGAAATCCGGTTGCCCGCGCAAATCTGGCGCCGCAATCCCGAGTCCATCTCAAAAATGATTGTCGCCGACAAAAAAATCACCCGCATCGAAGTCGACCCCCATCGCGAAACCGCCGATGTGGACATCGAAAACAACTACTTCCCACGTCGTATGCGCGAGCACACCTTCGGCATTTCGAAATCCAAAAAACCCTCCGGCAACAACCCCCTCCGCGACAAACAAAAAGCCGAAGAAAAAGCCCGCAAAGAAGCCGAAGAAAAAAAGAAAAAAGAAGCCGAAAAGGAAAAGAACAAAAAGCCCGCTCCGAAAAAGAAATAATCGTTTGCCAATCGTCGCCGGCATGAATCCCATTCACGATCACAACCGCGCCGCGTGGGATGCGCGGGTGCAGCAGGGGCAGCGATTCACCGTGGCGGCCACGGATGATGAGATGTCGCGGCCTTTGGAGATTCTCGATCCGCTCGGCTGGCTTGGCGGCGCGGTGACGGACCAACGCATTCTTTGCCTCGGCGCGGGCGGCGGGCGGCATGGGCCGATGTTGGCCAACGCGGGCGCGCGCGTGACGGTGGTAGACATTAGCCCCGAGATGCTGCGGCTGGACAACGAACTGGCCGAGGCGCGCGGGCTGCCGGTGGAAACGGTGGCGACTTCCATCGACGATTTATCGATGCTGTCCGCCGCCGAGTACGATGCGGTGATGCAACCGGTGAGCACTTGTTATGTGCCGGACATCCGTATCGCCTATCGCGAACTGGCGCGGGTGATGAAACCCGGCGGCGTTTACATCAGCCGTCACAAGCAACCCACCAGTTTGCAAACGGACCTCGCGCCGGGGCCCAATGGGTTTGTGATTGAAGAGCCGTATTTTCTCGATGGCCCGCTTTCGCCCGCCAAGCGTTCGGGGCCGCATCGCGAACAAGGCACAATGGAATTTCTCCATCGTTGGGGCGATTTGCTGGGCGGGCTGTGCGAGGCGGGGTTTGTGATTGAAGCCGTCACCGAGCCCAAGTTTGGCGATGCCTCCGCCGCGCCCGGCACATTCGAATACCGCAGCCACTTCATCGCGCCCTACATCCAACTCCGCGCACGCCGCACCAAACAGCCGGCTGCCGGCGATGCTTTGTGGGTTCCTGAGAGAAAAGAATAGCGGCGGAACCGAACGCGGGACAAACTTGGGAGCTGCGCGAGAAATTAGAGCTTCTCGCCCTGGGAGGACCCCTCGGGGCCGGGCTCCTGGTGTTCGATTCCACCGCCACCGACGAGCGCAAATGAAAGGACGCAACCGCGCCCGCCGGCCTGGTGTCTATGTCTGTGTCTCGTCAACTTGGTCAGCTAGATCCTGTCCACACTAACCACGATAAGATAGCACTGGTTCACTCAAAAATCAAATTGAGGGCGCAAATTTTTTGGGAAGAGAAACAGCGGTTTAAAACAGCGGCTTAAGAGTGGGATTATTTTTGCTACTTGAGCCACACCGCGTCGTGCGTTTGCAGCAGTGCCGCGAGCAGCGCTTGAAAATCCTTGGCGGATCCATCCAATTCGCGCCGCACCCAGAAGCCGAGCGCCACGTTGATTTCGAAATAATCGTGCCCCACTTTGACCGCCCGTTCAGCTTCGGGCCGAAAAAATTCCTGCAACCAATCGCTTGCGTTTTCCTCGGCGGCGATTTTTTCCACATACCCATCGCGTGCTTTCGCCGCGCGTTTGGGCATTGCCTGAAGCAGTTGATGGGCGCGGAAAAAATTGCGGGCCGTACGTTGCAGGTGCTTGTCGTACACCGGCTGCAATTCTTTGCGTAGCTTGGCATCATGTTGGCCTGGGATTCCATTTTGCAGTGCCCATTTGAGAAACGCAGGATTGTAATGGCCGAAATCGCCTTTTGCTTTTAAGTCCAGCTTACCGCCTAGATGCGGGCCGGCATGGAAGATTTTCTGTCCGGAAAGTTTTTCCAGCTGCGCCAAGTTCAGTGCGAACTGTGCCTTGGCGTACAGCCCGCGCAAGCCGCGATGAGGCAGCCACGTGTGCAGATCACGGTAAGCCTTGTCTGGCGTATCCTTGGCCAGCTTTGGCAACTGTCGCCAAAGAGCCAGCACTTCTTTCGGCGGTTTATTCGCTGCCTCTGCAAGCAACGGAAAAATCAAAAGCAACATCCAGCGCATGCCGCATGTTAGATAGTTTTGCGCGCTAAAAAAGGAAGAGTTATTGACGCGCTGGCATAGCTGGCAAATTATGCGCGGATGCGACGACGCTTGGCGATTGGGTTGATGATGTTCATCGTGCTGTTTGGTGCGATGGGTGCGGTGTCCACGGGCGTGATCGCCGAGGGCACTCGATGGGAGATGGCGTGGCGCGTGTACGACAGCGGCCAGCCGGGGCCGACGGTGCTCGTGGTGGGCGGCGTGCATGGCAACGAACCGGCGGGTGCCAGCGCAGCGGGGCAGATTCAGCATTGGCCGGTAAAACGTGGACGGCTCATCGTGGTGCCGCGCGCCAATGGGCCGGGGCTGAAAGATGGCACGCGCTTTTTGCCGGGCGTGTCTTTGAAGACGCGCGACTTGAATCGCGATTTTCAAAAGACGGATTCTTTAGAAGGCAAGGACGGCCCGATCGGCGAACCGGCGATTGCGTTGTGGAAATTTGTGAGCGGCCACAAACCGGATTGGTTGATTGATCTGCACGAGGGAACGGATTTTCACCAAATCAATGGTAAGTCCGTTGGCTCCTCCATCATCGACGTGCACTCGAAAGCCACCGATGCCGCCGTGCCGTTGATGCTCAAAGCGGTGAACGCCGCGGTGAGTGAGCCCAAGAAAAAATTCGTGCGGCTGCGCTATCCCGTGGACGGCTCGCTGGCGCGCGCGGCGCACGAACGGCTGGGCGCGCACGCGATGATTTGCGAGACCACTTCCAAAAACCAACCGCGCAGCCAACGCGCGCGCCAGCACCGGCTGATGATGCACGCGCTGCTCACGCATTTGAAAATGGCGCAAGCGGGGCCGCACGTGCTGGTTGGCAAAGAAAATTTCCGTGTGGCGATTTACGATGCCGGCGGCGTGGGCGGCAATGGGCCGCGCAATGTGGATCGCGTGCTAGCGGGGCACGCGTTGGTGCGGCGCGTGGGCGCGGCGGATGTGCGCGATGGTGTGCTCGAGCAGTTTCACCTCGCGGTGTTCCCCGGCGGCAGCGGCAGCAAACAAGCCAACGCGCTGGCCCCGGCCGGACGCAAGGCGGTACAAAACTTCGTGCGCGATGGCGGCGGCTTCGCGGGCATCTGCGCGGGGTCCTATTTGGCGGCGGCAAATTACGAATGGTCACTCGGCATCAGCAATCACAAAACATTTTGCAAGAGCATCGACATCCCGAAAGTGGGCCGCAAAAGCATGTGGTACCGCGGCCCTTCCGCCACGGTGCAAATGGAGCTCACCGAAGCGGGCCGCAAAATTCTCGGTGATAAAAAAGGCGCGTTCGATGTGCGCTATCACAACGGCCCCATTATGTCGCCAATGGGCAAAGTGGGCCTTGGCGCGTTCAAACCGCTGGCGCATTTCCGCAGCGAAGTTTCCCGTTACGAATCCCAAAAAGGCACGATGACCGGCACCCCCGCCATCATCGCCGGCCAATACGGCAAAGGCCGCGTCCTCTGCATCAGCCCACATCCCGAGTCATCCGCAGCGCTGCACGCGATGGTGAGGCGTGGATTGTTTTGGGCGGGCGGGAAAAAGTAGCTCGGGGAAAACTGCGCTACAAAAAAAGGCAGCCCGGAGGCCGCCTTTTATCTGAAGGGGGAAACAATTCAGGGTGATTATTTTTTCTCGCGGGGAATGACTTTCAACTGGCGCGGTTGGATGCGGAGTTGGCCGCCGCCGCCACGACCGCCGGGGGCGGGCAGGATGCGGATGCCGCCCTGGCCAAAGCCGCCGGCGCGATTGCCGCCGAAGAGTTCGCGCATTTTCTTTTGCTTCGCCTTTTGCTCATCAGTGAGGATTGAATTGTAGTCTTTTTTATATTGTTGGGAGAGCTTTTGGTAAGCGGCCTGCCGCTCGTCTTGCGGGAGTTCGCGGGCGGCATTGAAACCCTCCCGGCGCTTGGCGTTTAGCTTTTGCCGTTTCGTCTTTTGATCTTCAGTGAGCACGATGCGAAGTTTTTTCATCTGCTCCATGCGTTCGGCCTGCGCTTTTTTGGCCTTGGCGATTTCGGCTTTTTGCTCAGCGGTGTAGATATCTTCAA
>Ga0302135_10001013_pt1 | contig 16924 bp, 19 predicted proteins | sample CBN3_surface_MG_FD_203119 | JGI IMG/M metagenome (GOLD analysis project Ga0302135, IMG submission 203119) | Marine microbial communities from Western Arctic Ocean, Canada - CBN3_32.1 | ecosystem: Environmental > Aquatic > Marine > Oceanic | place: Canada: Western Arctic Ocean | collected...
TTCGTGCCTGCAAGGTTTCCACTGTTGCTGAAAGCGTGTCACGCAAGGTCCGCAATTGACTTAATTCCGCTGCAAAGTCATCGCGGTCGGTCAGCGTGCTTTGCAGTTCGGTCGATAATTGCGCCAAGTTCGAACGTAGATCGACATTTGACTTCTGTTCCAAAACCAACAAATCCGCAAGTTCGGCAACTTCCTGATTGAGAATTTCCAGGGCCTGATCGCGCCCAGTTATTGCCTCACTGAGATAAAACTGGGCGACAACGAAGATCATCAGCAAAAAGATAATAACCATAAGCAGAGCCGCCAGCCCGTCGACAAATCCGGGCCAAATGTTAACGCTAGTGCGGCTACGGCGGAGTACGGCCATATGTCAGATCGCTCGGGGGCCCTTGGGCTCGCCGTCACCAGACAAGGCGGCAATCGTACGCGCAAGCAAACGAATTTCGCTGCGTATTTCCCCGACTAACTCTTCCCGACCTTTGGGTAATTCCTTGATGATTCGGCTGACATTCGCTTCGATACCTCGGACGTGACTACGCAATACATCATCGCCACTGTCACGGTCGGCAAGCTTGGAAAGAATTGGTTTAAGTTCCATTTGCGCTTCGCCAAGCTTCAACATCAGGCTTTGTTCGGCCTTCATATGGTCAGTAAGCCCACCCAATTTGTCCGCGAGCTCCATTATGTTCGCGTTGGCTGCGTTCCGGCCCTCTTCACTGCGTTGAATGATACGCTGCAAGCTGTCGAGGCTATCGGCGGATTGCTCCAAGAGGGCTTGAATATAAGCCGGGACGGATGTTTCACCATCACCGGAAAGACTTCCGCTGCTGAGCCGTGTCAAACCTGACAGCCATTCCTCCAAATCATTGAAGAATCTGTTTTGCGCCTGGCCCGCTTGCAATTCTAAAAAACCCAACACCAGCGATCCACCGAGGCCAAACAGCGACGAGCTAAACGCCGTCCCCATGCCATCAAGTGGCGCTTCGAGGCCTTGCTTGAGATCTTGAAAAACAGTGTTAAGTTCTCCTGCTGTGACCGAAAGACCGCCAATCACGCTACCCACTGACCGAACTGTTTCAAGCAACCCCCAAAATGTGCCAAGTAACCCTAAGAAGACGAGAAGTCCGATCATATAGCGCGACGTTTCACGACTTTCGTCTAGTCGGGCACTGACACCATCCAGCAAAGTGCGCATGGCAACGGTGGATAGGCTGAGCCTGCCAGTTCGTTCTTTTTCGCTAAGCATAGTCGCCATTGGCGCGAGAAGTTTGGGTGCTGCCAGTACGGAGACTGTCGCTTGATCACGCCTGAACTCTTCGATCCAGGCGACTTCACTCCCCAGCATCGTTACCGTTCTAAAGATATAAAATATCCCGAAAACCAAGACGCCAAGGATGACGCCGTTCAGTACAGCATTTGCCAAAAACGCACTACGCAGGGATGGAAACAGAAGGGCAATAGCAATTGCGACAACCACCAGGAACAGGAACATCCGAGTGAGGAAGCGTTTTGGTGTGGTCACTGGCTAGAAATCCGTTCCACGGCCTGATGTGTATTAGGCGCGATCACGACGCCTAGATCGCTCACTTCTCAACTACTACATCGACGCGATCAGGAGGGCCTTCTTCAACCCGGTTGCCGAGTGCCCGAAGCTGCATCCGGGTACTGCGTACACCATAGTTCATCAATTGTGTGCGAACGGCCAAAGCGCGAAAGAGGGAAAGTCGGCGCGCTGTGCTGGGGGTGTCTGATGCGCTGCCGGCAAATCCATAAAGTACAAGACGCATACCGCGTTCGGCGGTCAATTTTTCGGCCAATTTTTGGAGTTCTGAGGCGGCTTCCTCTGGCAGGTTTGATGATTCCTCTCTGAACAGAATGCGGAGTTTGTTTCCGTCGCTACTGACATCAACCGGTGCTGTGAGTGCAGCAACAACAGAGCCGCCCAGTTTCGTTGTCGCCGACTCTGCTGCGGTGCTCGGAGCTTTCGGTAGAGCGGGCACCTGTGGCACTGCTGCAGTTGCTTTAGGCGGTACTGGAACTCTCGTAGTTACTTTCGGTGGCTGCGGTATAGCTATTCTTGGTGCAGTAATAACGTCAGTTTCAACTGCCATAGGTATCGCTGGTGGTATCGCTGGCGGTGCCGAAGGAGCTGCTGGTACTGGAATTGCGATTGGCTTCGGCGCTGTGATTGCCGCAACGGCCGGTGCCGGTTTTGCTGTGGCTGTCACGACAACGGCAGGCTTCGATATCGACGGTACTTTTGGCACTACCGGTGACACTGCCGGGACTTTGGGCAGTTTCGGTGCAGTTGGCCTAGGGACGGCGGCTACAGAAATTTGCGGTTTTGGCGGTGGCGCTGTCGGACGCTTCGATGTGACGCTCCTTGGCAGAGTCAGTTGGGAGTGCGGGGTTGACGTGGGTGGTGCCAAGAGTTGCCCAGGTGCTCGTGCAGCACTTCTAGGGACCAAGTTGGCTGATCCTTGCCGCAAAATTCCAGCTAGCGTCGGCGCCGGTCCAAATTTGTCGAGTACGCTCAAGTCGATGATGATATTCGGCCGTCCGACATAACGGCTGTTTCTCGTAGATTGTGCTTCGGTTGAACCGACGCCAAAGGCGAGTGTCAGCGCACCCGTGCCGAGCACGATAAACGCCCTGGCAACTACGGTAAGCGAGCCTAGTGTTTTTTTCCGACTATTGGTTGCAGTCATAGAGTCGAGCCCGATCATCGGTCGTTATGTGCGCTTTGCAACGAGCGGTACTTTCCGAAAGTATCTCAGGCTAACTCACCGGACAACCGTTTGTGAATGCATCAGGTGCTATTATTGAGTTGTTTTATCAGCGCTGTATGCAGATTATCGTTGGAAGCAACAATATCAGATGCATTCGGATCGTAAGTTTGCCCGTTTGTACGGGATATCAAACCACCCGCTTCACGGACAAGAACTATTCCGGCTGCGGTATCCCAGGGCTTTATGTCTACATCCCAAAATCCATCGAATTTTCCGGCCGCCACATAAGCGAGATTAAGGGCTGTTGAGCCCCACACTCTGACGCCCGCTGTCTGGTCTGACATACGTTGAAATCGCAGTTTGTATTCGGCTCTGATTTCGGGGCTATCGTCGACATTCTTTAAAGGCAGGCCACATGCAATTGCAGCATCTGTCAACTTGCTACGACCGGACACCCGAAGGCGCCGATCGTTGAGAAAGGCGCCTTGGCCGCGTTCGGCCCAAAACAATTCATCCTTCACCGGGTCGTAAACGACGCCACACATTGGCGAGCCGTCTCGCTCCAAGGCAATAGAGATCGAAAAATGCGGTAGGCCATGCAGAAAATTGAAGGTCCCATCCAGTGGATCTACGATCCACCTGTTACTGCTGTCAGTACCAGCGATAACACCTGCTTCTTCCAACAACATGCCATATGTGGGTCGCGCTTTTTGCAACTCGTATCGGATGATTTGTTCCGCGTTGGTATCCGCTGTCGACACGTAGTCGCCGGGTCCTTTGCGGCTCACCTGGAGTTGTTCGACTTCGCCGAAGTCGTGAATCAGTGCCCGACCGGCCTTATTCGCGGCGGCGGCCATGACGTTGATAAGGGCGGAACGAATAGCCACGCGGTCTCCTTTAGAATGTTTGGGCGCATGCGCCTCGGATAGTGCAACAATTTGGTAGGGGAGGGTGCGGCTAACTGCTCCTCAATTACTGGCAGACTATTCTTTTACACGCTCAACGTATGTATCGTCTGAAGTGTTCACAACGATACGTGTGCCTGACTCAATATAAGGCGGAACCAACACACGCACACCATTTTCCAGTACGGCAGGCTTATATGAGGATGATTGTGTTTGGCCCTTTACGACTGCATCGGCTTCCGTAACTGAAAGCACAACTTTTTCAGGCAACATCACACCAATTGGTGTTCCGTCGTGGGACTCAATCGTAACGGTCATACCATCTTGTATATAGCGGGCGTGGCTTTCGTCGATCAAATCGTCGCCTAAGGTGATCTGTTCATAGTTTTCCACATCCATGAAGGTGTATTCGGAGTCGTTGCCATAGAGAAATTGATACGGCCTCTCATCGAGGCGTGCCCGCTCCACAGATTCCGACGCTCGAAATCGTTCGTTGAGCTTCGAGCCGCTGCGAACGTCCTTCAGTTCGACCTGCATAAATGCTCCGCCCTTGCCGGGTTTAACGTGCTGGACTTTTACGGCTCGCCATAGGCGACCTTGGTGCTCTATGGCCATTCCGGGGCGAATTGTATTTCCGTCGATCTTCATCTCATTCCCTTGCTACCGCGGCGGCTTGCCGGGTTTTGGACGGCGCGCAAACTATCAGTACGATGCTTCTTAGACAACGTTGGCAATCGCAGCATTGAATGACCGGATTGTAGCCGCCGGTCCCTTTGGATTACTCCAGACCGCCGAAACAACGGCAATGAAATCTGCGCCGGCCGCAATAATTGGCTGACAATTGTCCGGTGTAATGCCGCCGATAGCAGCACAGGGAACTGTCGCAATATCACTCCACTGTCGGATTAGATCTGGAGTTGTATGATGCACGACATCCTTGGTTGCCGTTGTATGGAATGCTCCAAATGCGACATAGTCCGCGCCTTGTTCGCCTGCGATCATGGCAAGATGTATCGAGTCGTGGCATGTGACACCGACGATTGCATCCTCTCCCACAAGCCCGCGTGCATCGCGGTATGTTCCATCTTGCTGACCGATGTGGACGCCGTCGCAGTCACATTCCGCTGCTAGGTCTGCACGGTCATTTAGAATAAAGGCGATATCGCGACTTTGTGTGATAGGCCTAAGAACAGAACAAGCATCACGAATTTCGCTGTCGCTTACGTCCTTAAGACGAAGCTGAACACAAGCAACTCCGCCGACGTCGAGAGCCTCCTCCAGCCGAGGGGCAAACTCTATAGGGTCTAACGTATTCGGAGTAATCAGATACAAATTAGCCGTCATGTCGAGGCACTGGGCTTCAGCCAGTCTCGGCAGGCTTCGGATAGATCGGCAACTGCAACGTCGACATCTCCCAAGTCGAGCGATGGAACGCGCCTCGTATGGATGGTAACTCCAGATTGCAGGGCAACATCCATAATCTTGTCTTTGACATTTTTTCTGCCGCTAAAGCGTATCGCCTGCACACCCTCGCGTATTGCGGCGAGTGCATCGCCGGCTGCAGATGCGCAATCGAGAATCGGCGTCATCTTGACGTCAGGATATTGTGTTTTTGCCTCAGAAATTAGTGCACGAAACCACCCAGCACCGGCATATCCAGCCGCGCCTGGCGCACTAAATAGCGTTACCGGAACATTGAGTTCGTGCGCCGCATTTAGTGCGATGCAAGCATGTTCAAGAGAATGGACGGTAATCGCTTTGCTGCTCAGCGCTATCTCATCCCACCCATGACTGCCGCTGTATCACTCATCCGATTGGAAAATCCCCACTCGTTGTCGTACCAGGACATAACGCGGACGAACGTCCCGTCAAGAACTTGGGTCTCTCCAAGGTCGAAGATCGATGAAGCGGGATTGTGATTGAAATCGACCGAGACAAGCGGCTTGTCGTTTGTCGTAAGAACTCCCTTAAGGTCGCCCGTCGCCGCCGCTTTGACGATCATCCCATTGATTTCGTCAACGCTGGTTTTTCGCTTGGCAGTGAATGTCAGATCGATAAGGCTGACATTTGGCGTTGGTACGCGGATTGATGTGCCGTCCAGCTTACCCTTGAGCTCTGGTAGTACAAGGCCGACGGCGCGGGCAGCGCCTGTGGACGTCGGGATCATTGAAACTGAAGCAGCGCGGGCCCGCGCAAGGTCGCCATGCAATGTGTCAACTGTCCGCTGGTCGCCCGTGAAGGAGTGAATCGTGGTCATAAAGCCGTGCTTAATTCCAATAGAGCGGTTGAGTACATGGGCGATTGGAACCAGGCAATTTGTTGTACAGGATGCATTCGAGACGACTCTATGGCTCTTGCGAAGCTTCTTGTGGTTAACCCCATAAACAACCGTCAAATCTGCATCGGCGCAGGGTGCTGAAACAAGAACGCGTTTTGCGCCGGCAACAAGGTGGGCCGCGGCTTTGTCTTTGCTCGTAAACAGACCTGTACACTCCATGACCAAGTCGATTCCAAGATCGCCCCATGGAAGCTTTTCTGGATTCCGCTCTGCAAATACCTGGACCTTCTTGCCATCAATACGAATGCAGTTTTTCTGCGCTTGAATTTTGCCTTGGTAGGGACCGTGTACGGAGTCATAGCTGAGGAGGTGTGCATTGGCGTCAGGCGAGCCAAGATCGTTGATTGCAACGAACTCAATATCCTTTCGTCGTCGTTCCATCGCGGCCCGAAAGACCAGGCGGCCAATCCGTCCGAAGCCGTTGACCGCTACTCGTATCGCCATACGCAGATACTCCCTACTGTCGACTTTAAAGCCCATCGCACCAAAGAATCAGACATGGGTGCCTAAGCTCGCTGCACCATTTGCGGCTGCGCGCACTGAAAACGTCGCCTGGGCGTTTGCAATATTTTTGACTTTGCCGCTCCAAGCCTTCAAAGGCGCCGCCTGTAACGCCCGGCCATATGAAAAACTTAGTTTCCATGGTGCGTTGCTCGATAAATTGTTCATTGCGTTGAGATGTGCGGTTGCAAGGTCGTCAGATTGTCCGCCCGATAAAAACACAATTCCCGGCACAGCCGCGGGAACCGTCCGCTTCAAGCATGCCACGGTCCGTCGGGCAACTTCCTCAACGCTGGCTTGTTTAGGGCACACGCTTCCGGATAACACCATATTTGGTTTGAGCAACGTACCTTCCAAGGTAACCCCCTGGTTTGCCAAGGCAGCATAGACACTTCGCAACACATGCTCGGATACTTCATCGCATCGCTCGACCGTATGTCCACCGTCCATCAACACTTCTGGTTCGACAATGGGGACCAGACCTGTCTCTTGAGCGATTGCCGCATAGCGCGCAAGCGCATGCGCATTTGCCTCAACGCAAGCGTCACTCGGCATCGTTTCGGTGATATGATAAGTGGCACGCCATTTGGTGAAACGTGCGCCAAGTTCATAGTATTCGCTACAGCGTTCCCGCAGACCGTCGAGACCCTCGGTAATGGTTTCGCCAGACCATCCTGCTAACTGCTTTGCTCCAGCATCCACCTTGATGCCAGGAATCATTCCGTTATCTGAAATGATTTTGACAAGCGGCGTTCCGTCTGCTGCATTCTGACGCAGCGTTTCTTCGTACAGAATCACACCGCTGATATGCTTTGAAACGCTCGGAGTAGTGAAAAGCATGTGTCGGTAATCGCGCCGAGTGTCCTCTGTGGAAGTGACGTTGATTGAGTCAAACCGTCGCTTAATCGTTCCCGTACTTTCGTCGGCCGCCAGAATTCCCTTACCGTCAACGACCAGCAGTTCCGCTGTTTTCTGCAAAGCCTCTACGTTCATTCCACCGTCCTTAGACAAGTTTGCGTGCTGCGGTCGCAACCGCCTCTGCGGTTATACCAAAGTGTTTGTAAAGTTCCCCTGCAGGCGCAGATGCGCCAAATGAGTTCATCCCAATAAATGCACCATTTCGGCCGATATATCGGTCCCAACCCTGGCGGATTGCAGCTTCCACAGCCACGCGGGGACAGTCCGTACGGAGAACCGACTCTTGATAAGATGCGTCTTGGTCCTCGAATAACTCCCAACATGGCATTGAGATGACAGCCGCCTGGATGCCATCGCGCGCCAACATTTCGCGTGCTGCCATCGCTAAGCCAACCTCAGAACCGGTCGCCAACAACGAGACCTGACGCTTTTCTTTAGCTTCAGCTATGACATAGGCGCCGCGGGAGCAGAGATTTTGCTCATCATGTGATAGGCGCAACGCAGGAACTCCCTGGCGCGTCAAAACGATCACCGACGGTGTCTGCTTTGCCGCCAGCGCATAAGCCCAACTTTCAGCCGTTTCCACCGCGTCCGCTGGTCGAAATACCAGTAGATTGGGGATCGCGCGCAGGCTGGCCAGATGTTCAACTGGTTGATGCGTAGGCCCGTCTTCACCAAGCCCAATCGAGTCGTGACTCATTACATAGATCACGCGATTTTTGGATAATGCGGATAAACGAATTGAAGGCCGGCAGTAGTCTGTAAAGACGAGAAATGTGCCGGCATAGGGAACGATGCCGCCATGCTGGGCAATTCCATTCATCGCCGCCGCCATACCGTGTTCGCGGATGCCGTAGTGAATATAGTTGCCCGAATAATCGTCGCTGTTAACGACTTTCATACTGTTCACCTGGGTCAAATTCGAACCGGTAAGGTCCGCAGACCCGCCGACCAATTCTGGAATGGCTTCGACGAGAACTTCTAGTACTTTTTGTGACGCTTGCCGGGTTGCAAGCTTAGGCGGATTGTCGATCATCGAGCGTTTGAGTTCGTCCAGCCGCTGGAGCCATCCATCCGGTAGCTCTCCACTCAAAACACGCTCAAATTCCTTACGACTAGGCGCATCAAGTTTGGAAGTTCGCTCACGCCATCCGCTGTGTTCGGCAGCACCGGATCCGCCGGCCTTTCGCCATTCCACGAGGATGTCGCCAGGAATTGTAAATGGCTCATATGGCCAGTTGAGTTTGTCTCGTGCAGCCGCGACCTCATCGGCTCCCAACGGCGAACCATGCGTCGCTGCAGTTCCCTGTTTGGACGGCGCGCCGAAGCCGATAACGGTTTTGCATGCAATAAATGCAGGCCGGTCAGATTTTTTCGCCGCAGCGATGGCGTCCGAAACCGCTGTCATGTCGTGTCCGTCAACGCTCCATGTGTTCCAGGCGCTGGCAGCAAATCTCGCGCATTGGTCATCTAGGGTCGTGAGGTGGGTCGGGCCATCGATTGATATGCCGTTATCATCAAACAGCACGATCAGTTTGTTGAGTTTTAGGTGCCCGGCAAGAGAAATGGCCTCATGGCTAATTCCTTCCATCAGGCAACCGTCGCCGGCAATGACGTACGTATAATGTGAAACGAGTTTATCGCCGTATCGGGCAGCCAACATCCGTTCCGCCAACGCCATGCCGACACCGTTTGCTAGCCCCTGACCAAGAGGGCCAGAAGTCGTCTCTATTCCGTCCGCGTGCCCGAATTCTGGATGCCCTGCTGTTCGACTTCCTAACTGTCGGAAATTACGGATTTGCTCAATGTCGATGTCTTTATAACCGGTGAGGTAAAGCAACGAATAAAGCAGCATTGAGCCATGGCCAGCGGAGAGAATAAAGCGATCGCGGTCAGGCCAAGCCGAGTCTGAAGGGTCGTATTTAAGGTGTTCCGTGAACAGAACGGTCGCAACGTCTGCCATGCCCATTGGCATGCCGGGATGGCCTGAATTAGCTTTTTCAACCGCATCCATGGAAAGCGCACGTAGCGCGTTTGCCATGTCGTGCCGGCTGATGTCCGGGCTCGACTCAACCTCTGTCATGACGGGGTCCTGAGTTCTTCGCGAAAAGGACATTTCCAACATGCTAACCGGGGCCAAGCATGTTGTTTATGAAACATGCCGACCTCGCCGGGGTGCGTCAATGGTGTAGTTGTTCTCGATCGGAATAGCCCTGACTTTGACAAAATTTGTCGCGGTTGACGCTGTCGATAGACGCGCGTATTTTGCCGCATGTGCGGCTATTTAGGCCGTGTTGTTGCTTTTGCGTCTTAGGTAAAATTTATGTCTCGCCTCGACATTGCACAACAGCGTTTAGAAACCGCCCTGGCGCGGATCGAGGTTGCGCTGGATCGGCAATCGGCTGCGGACGTAGGCCAAAACGACCAGTTTGAACTAGCATCGGCGTTGGATCAGGCATTGAAGGATAATGAGCGGCTGCAGGATGTTAGAGGCGTTGTAACGTCCCGATTGGACGAGACAATCGAGCGCCTTGAGCGCTTGCTGAAGGGCTAATCAAGTATGAGCCAAGTCTCAATTACGATAAATGGGCGGGACTACACAATTGCCTGCGATGATGGTCAAGAAGATCATTTGACGAGGCTGTCAGACTATCTCAATAGCCGAATCGGTGAGGTTGTCGCTGCTGTCGGACAAGTGGGCGATACCCGCCTGCTTGTGATGCTCGGCTTGCTCATTGCTGATGAGTTGTCAGACTCATATGTAGAACTTGCAGCCGCTCGCGGTGAAGAAGGTAACACTGATTTGCCTACTGAAGGGCGCAAAAATGCAGGTGAAGAAAGTGCCGTTGTTGCAATTGAGGCACTTGCCGAACAAATTGAGACTATTGCTGGACGCCTCGAAGCAACCTAACTTAGGGGCGGGTGGCTGCTGCGTGGTGCGTGCGGTCGCGATATCCCCGGGGCCAATAATTACCTCTAGGGAGCTGTCTCTGTCGGGATCGTGGTCTCGGTATATGGCGCCCACCTACATCAGTAGGCCTTGGAGGATATGAAATGGCTCACGGCCAATGTGGGGCCGCCCAACCTATCTGGAATATTTCGGACTTCTTAGTCCGTTTTCCCCGCCGCGGCCTTCCACTTCTCACTCGCAATCTCAAGGCCAGACGCTATCTGCTGCGCAAGTTCATTTTTCTCGCCAGACACCTTGTATGTGATCACCGCGCGCATTGCCTCGATATAGGTGCGGACAAGATCTAGGGCCTTTTGGTCCACCTGTTCTAGTTCGTCGGCAAATCGACACAATGATTCGCAGATGCGGGTCATCAGGGGATAATCGAAGCTTGTCCCCTGTCCGCGCATATCATGTGAAACATCAAAGATTTCGCTGATCCGTTCTCGGCGTTCAGCCGGATTTTCAGATGCCGGCGCATGCAGTCCGGCAAGTCGTTCGATATCCTTCATTGTCCATTCTGTGTATCCGGCGCCAACTTCCTTGATTTCAGCTTCCGCCTTCGCGAGCATCTCCATGTTCGGGCCACCGCCGCCCGTTACTTTCGATCGGAGCGGGTCAGGTGGATTGATCATCACGGGCTCTTTTGGATTATCACTGGCCATTCGAAGTCTCCACGTCGGTATTTGAACTTGTAGATGAATCACTCTCTGCGGAGGCCGCCGGTTCTTCGGATGGGTCGTCTACGCCGGGACCGGCGTATGCTACATCACCGTCAATAATTTTCGCTTCGGTTGATCGGCGATCTGCCCCCTGGAACTCAATGACACGACGTCTTCGATCTGGTCCGAAATAGTTCTCCGACCGTACAAACGGACGTGGGCGGTCAATGACAGCCGTAATCCGTGCGTATAGCGACTTTGGCGAAATCGGCTTTGCCATAAACTCAGTGACGCCCGCATCGCGAGCGCGGAATACGCGCAATCGGTCCGTATACCCAGTCAGCATAATAATCGGCAAAAATGGATTCGGACTGTCTGCACCCAGTCGAACCTTTTTTGTAAATTCGATTCCGTTCAGTGGCTCCATCATGCAATCGATGACAACGAAGTCTACCTCCGTGTTCTCTAACGCGTTGTACGCGGTTTGGCCGTCTGGAAAGGAGCGAATATTGAGAACGCCAAATGCCTTTAAGATGCCCCATACCATCGCCATCATGTTCAAATTATCGTCGGCGATAACCACAAATATTTGGGACAAATCTTAGGGCATTAATCGCTCGTCAGCGGTTAATCGTTCACAAATTTACGCCAGGGAAGTGCTGCGGAATTTATACATGCATTTGTGCTTGGCGTGCCCATAGCAATGCAATTATCTACGCATAGATACAGTGGCAGAATACTTCGGACAAGACATCTGCATGCGAGTTGGCACGTAGAAATGGTGCGGCAGATCGTGTTGCTGCCGCAATCTCGCCATATTACTTGGATAATTTACTGACTAAGGAATTGTGTTTCGACCCACAATATCTTGTATACTCGATAACGAGCGACACACAATCTCGCATCTATGGAGCCTTGTTGGTACGAATGGCCGGCCATTCTCAGTTCAAGAATATTATGTATCGCAAGGGTGCGCAGGATAAAAAGCGTGCCTCGTTGTTTGCCAAGTTGGGTCGCGAACTTACGGTTGCGGCTCGGTCGGCAGGTCCTGACCCAGATGGAAATCCACGGCTACGCGCTGCTATCGCGACCGCGCGGGCAGCTAACATGCCCAAAGACAATCTGACGAGAGCTATCAAGCGCGGGTCGGGAAATGATGCCGACGCAAACTACGAAGAAATTCGCTACGAAGGCTATGCCAAGGGTGGCGTTGCGGTAATTGTTGAAACTTTGACTGAAAACCGGAACAGGACGGCTTCTGAGATCCGTTCAGCTTTCAGTCGTCATGGCGGCACGATGGCAGAAACGGGCGCAGTAACATTCATGTTCGAGCATGTCGGAGAAATCCAATATTCGATTGAGGCGGCAAGTGTTGAAGCGATGTTCGAGGCGGCGCTTGATGCTGGCGCTGACGATGTCCAATCGGACAAAAGCAGCCATATAGTTACCTGCGCGACGAATGAACTTCATGAGGTCGCAGGCATGCTCGAAGCAAAGTTTGGCGAACCTCAGACTGCAAAGCTTGCGTGGCGTCCAGTGACGACAACCGCGGTCGATCAGGATGCGGCGGAGAGCTTGTTTCAATTGTTTGAACTACTCGATGACAACGACGACGTTCAGGCGATATCGGCAAATTATGATATTGCCGACGATGTCCTCGAACGTCTTACAACGTGATTGGGTTCAAGCGATGCGGTTAATCGGATTCGACCCCGGATTGAGAAACACCGGTTGGGGTGTAATTGATGCCGGTGGCAACCATCTGACCTACGTCGCGGATGGAACTGTGCGGCCCAACGTCAGTCAAGACTTGGCGTCACGTTTGCGCGAATTGCACGATGCGCTGGCCGATGTCCTGGAAACATATGCGCCTGAAGAGGCTGCCGTTGAGGAAAGCTTCGTCAGCAAAAACTATGGGTCCACGCTCAAACTTGGGCAGGCGCGCGGTGTCGTCTTGTTGGCACCGGCGCTCTTTGGCATTCCTGTTGCTGAATATTCTGCGAACCGCGTTAAGAAATCGGTCGTTGGCGTCGGCCATGCAGATAAGAACCAAATACAGTTGATGGTGACGAGGTTGCTGCCGGGCTGTCAGTTCTCAAGCGCTGATTCCGCGGATGCCCTCGCCGTCGCAATTTGTCATGCTCATTTTTCCACAACATTGCGGCGCTTTGCCGACAGTACACGAGAGCAAGTCCAATGATCGCCCTCTTGACTGGCCGACTTGATTCGATCGGCGAAGATAGAGCAGTTGTCGATGTTGGGGGCATTGGCTATCTGGTCTTCTGTTCTGCGCCCACGCTTGATCGGTTGGCGCCTGTGGGTGAGACAGTGCGCTTGCAGATCGAGACACATGTCCGCGAGGATCACATCCATCTTTATGGCTTTGTCGATGTTGCGGAGCGAGAATGGTTTCGGTTGCTGACAACGGTTCAGGGCGTCGGTGCCCGGGTGGCGCTGGCCATCCTATCTGTGTTGACCGCGAACGATTTGCTGCAAGCGATCGCCGCAGGGGACAATGCAGCGGTCTCCCGCGCGAATGGAGTTGGCGCAAAGTTAGCGGCGCGTATCGTCTCTGAATTGAAGGATAAAGTTGGCGCGTTGCCAGCCTTGACAGGTGGCATGGGGACTGGGCATGCCAGCGGCACGTCGACGTCCGTTTCGGCAAATGAAGATGCTGTCTCGGCGCTTACAAATCTCGGCTATGGGCGGACAGAAGCGTTTGGCGCTATTGCAAAAGTGAGCGGTCGGCTTGGCGAAGATATTCATTTAGACGAACTAATTCGCGCTGGATTGCAGGAAATTAGCCAGTGACTGGAGCTACCGAAACCACTGACGCGATAGAACTCGAGGAAGCCACTGAAGATGGGCGTGAGCGATTGGTAGCGCCAAACTCTGCTAGCGAAGATGGCGCAGAGGCGTCGCTTCGACCTCAAAAGTTGGATGAATTTATTGGCCAATCGGTTGTTCGTGAGAATTTGGCTGTCTTTATTGAGGCGGCCTGTGGGCGTGGTGAGGCGCTTGATCACTTACTGTTTTTTGGCCCGCCAGGTCTAGGTAAGACAACACTTGCTCAAATCGTTGCCCGAGAACTAGGCGTAAACTTTCGCACAACGTCAGGACCGATACTCGCAAAGCAGGGCGATTTGGCTGCTGTTCTAACAAACCTCCAACCGCGTGACGTTTTATTCATAGATGAAATTCATCGCCTGAACCCAGCCGTGGAGGAAATTTTATATCCGGCGATGGAGGATTTTCAACTCGACTTGATGATTGGAGAAGGGCCGGCAGCGCGCTCAATCCGCATCGACTTGTCTCCTTTTACGCTTATCGGTGCAACAACTCGGTCAGGCCTTATTGCAACTCCGTTGCGTGACAGATTTGGCATTCCGCTACGGTTGGAATTTTATAGTGAGGAGGAGTTGCAGCTCGTCGTCGAGCGGGCAGCGCGTGTCTTCGGCATTAACCTGACTTCGGGCGGCGCGAAGGAAATCGCAAAACGAAGTCGTGGAACGCCACGCATCTCGGGCCGCTTGTTGAGGCGGGTTCGCGATTTTGCTGCTGTTGATGGTGTGTCGACAATTGATACCGCCGTTGCGGACACGGCCCTTGGTCGCCTTGACGTTGATCGTCGGGGCCTCGACGTAATGGATCGCCGGTATCTTACCTGTCTTGCCGAAAATTACGACGGCGGTCCAGTTGGTGTCGAAACACTCGGTGCCGCGCTCGCTGAGCAGCGAGATGTATTGGAGGAGGTTGTTGAACCCTTTCTAATTCAGCAGGGGCTTGTTCAACGCACGGCACGTGGGCGCATGCTCGCAACGCGGGGATGGACTTACATCGGTATTTCCCCTCCTAAAACAGTCACTGCACAGCTGAACTTGATTGAAGATATTGAGGACGAAAATTGCTGAGAGATTTGCCGAGACTGCGTACATGAAGACTTAACGTGCTTACCAAAAATCAGTAGCGAGAGCGTCAAATGGAGCAAGGTATCATCGATAGTGTGACCCTCGGTGGGTCAATTTCCGCGTCACACATGACGGTATGGGGATTATTTCTTCAAGCGGATTGGATCGTCAAATTTGTGATCCTTCTCCTAGTGGTTGCATCGATCTGGAGTTGGGCAATTATCATCGAAAAGGTCATCCGGCTCAGAAAACTTCATAGTAGTGCAGGCAAGTTTGAGGAGTCTTTTTGGTCCGGTGGCTCATTGGACGATCTCTATGAACGCGTTGGACAACAACCGCTGGATCCAATGTCTGCCGTATTTTCTTCAGCAATGCGGGAGTGGAGACGGTCCTCCGGGCGCGGATTGACCCAGTTGGAAACCATGCGCGGCGGATTGCAGCAACGTATCGAGCGGGTGATGCAGGTATCGCTCAGCCGCGAGATGGAGCGGCTTGAAAAGTACATGACATTTCTTGCGTCGGTCGGGTCAACGGCACCATTTGTCGGTTTATTCGGCACGGTGTGGGGGATCATGAGTAGTTTTCAGGCGATTGCGGCATCCAAGCAAACCAGCCTGGCAGTTGTTGCACCCGGCATAGCCGAAGCGCTCTTTGCCACGGCATTGGGTCTGGTCGCCGCAATTCCAGCCGTCGTGGCGTATAACAAACTTTCCAATGATCTTGGCCGGTATGCAGGGCGTCTGGAAGCATTTTCGGGAGAATTCAGCGCGATTCTATCGCGACAATTGGAAGAGGCGAGTTGATCGATGGGCGTGTCCTTGGGTGGCGGTCGCTCTCCGTCAGCATCCAGTCGGTCGTCGCGCTATCGGCCGATGTCGGAGATCAACGTGACGCCATTTGTCGATGTCATGCTCGTTCTCCTAATTGTCTTCATGGTTACCGCCCCATTGCTGACCGTCGGGGTGCCTGTTGAGTTACCGAAAACTGAAGCGGCGACCATCAATGCTTCCGATGAGCCATTAGTGATTTCGATCGACAAGACCGGCGCGATATTTCTTCAGGAGGTCGCGACCCCGATCGAGAATCTCATTGCTCGATTGCAAGCTGTAACCGGGGCAAATGCGGACATCAGAATCTATGTGCGTGGTGACAAAGCAATTCAATACGGGCGCGTCATGGAAGTCATGGGACGTGTCAGCGTTGCCGGTTACAAAAAGGTCTCGCTACTGGCTGAATTACCGCAAAATATCAGCCAAAAAGGCAAAAGATAGCCTAACGGATGCGCAATGCGGTTATCATATCCGGCTCCCTTCACCTTGCGATATTTGCCGTGGCATGGGCGAGCAATCCGTTTAGTAGTAGCGCTCCGCTGGAAGTCGACCAAGTGATCGCAATCGAAGTTGCTGTCCTTGCCGAATCACCGGCGCCTCCAGCACCGAAAAAGGCTCCGCCCAAAGCTCCTCCAAAACCTCCGCCGCCGAAAGCAAAGAATGTTGTTCCAGCAGCTAAACCACCACCGCCAACACCCGAACCCACACCGAAGGCAGCAGAGAAGCCGGCACCTGTTCCGGAAACGCTGAAGGTTGCGGCGGTACAACTGAAGGAGAAGCCGTTACCGCAAAAGAAACCGCCGCCGCAACCTGCTTCGAAGCCGGAGAAACCGGACGATTTTTTGTCGGTATTGAAAACTGTTGAAAACCTTAGGAAGGCGCCACCGAAAGAACAGCCGAAACCTACTAAGACACACTCGGAAGAGGTGGCTGAAGCTCTAAAACGCCAACAAGTTTTTCCGCAAAAAAAAATGGCGCTGCGTGGAGGCCAACTGACGATAAGCGAGCTAGATGCGGTGCGACATCAAATAGAAAAATGCTGGAGTTTCCCTGGCGGCGCTCGCGACGCAGAAAATCTCGTGGTGGAAATCCACCTTCGACTGAACGCCGACGGCACGGTAATAACCGCGGAACTTGTTGACAATGCCCGCGCGGCACGCGACTCATTTTTTCTCGCTGCTGC
>Ga0302135_10001015_pt1 | contig 16908 bp, 15 predicted proteins | sample CBN3_surface_MG_FD_203119 | JGI IMG/M metagenome (GOLD analysis project Ga0302135, IMG submission 203119) | Marine microbial communities from Western Arctic Ocean, Canada - CBN3_32.1 | ecosystem: Environmental > Aquatic > Marine > Oceanic | place: Canada: Western Arctic Ocean | collected...
CGTGTGCCGCGCGCGCGGCTTCGACCATCTCCGTCTCCGCCGCGTCGGCGTTACCGTAAAGAAGATTTTCACGCACGCTGCCTGCAAATAACATCGGCTCCTGCGGGACAATCCCGATGGCGCGGCGCAGTTCTTCAAGCCGCACCTCACGAACGTCGATCCCGTCCACACTCACCCGACCCTTGTGGGCGTCGAAGAAGCGGGGCAGTAGCGAAGCCAGCGTGCTCTTGCCCGCCCCCGAACTACCCACGAGGGCGACCGTACTCCCCTCTTCGATGTCTGCATCTATCCCCGCAAGCACCCAAGGTTGGTCCTGGGCGTAGCGGAACCAAACCCCCTCGTAGCGCACCACCCCTCGCACGGGATCAGACAGAGGCCGAGCGTTCACATGCTCGATCAATTCGTGAGGATGATCGAGCAACTCGAAGATCCGTTGGGCGGCTCCCGCCGATTCCTGCAACTGGCTCCAGAACCCCGCCATCGACATGATGGCACCCGAGATCGTGACCGCGTACAGGAGGAACGCGACCAACGTACCCGGCGTGAGCGCACCCGCGAGCACCAAGCGGCCGCCCTCCCAAAGCACCAATACAACGGCCCCAAACGCGGTGAAGGTGACCACACCCGTGAGCGACGCGCGCTCCACTCCCCGCTTGAGCCCCAGGTCGCGGGTCTTGTCGATTTCGACCGCGAAACGCTCAGCTTCCCACGCTTCGCGGGTAAAGCTCTGCACCACCCTTATCTGCGTGAACACCTGCTCGGCGCGTGCGATCGCGACAGCGAGCGTGTCCTGAATACTGGTGGAGACCTTGCGCACCCTGCGCCCGAAGAACCACCCCACCAAGATAGCAAACGGTATCGCGGTCAGAGTGACCAAGGTGAGGCGTGGGTTGGTCAAGGTGACCAGGGTAAGAGCCCCTATCAGGAAAAGCCCCTGCCGCATCAGTTCAGGGACACCGAACCTGAGTACTTGCTGGATCATCGTGGGGTCGGCAGCGATTCGGCTGGACAACTCACCGACGCGGCGCATAGAGAAGAAACCCGGCGGCTGCAGCGCCAGGTGCCCGAATAGATCTTTGCGAAGATCGGCGATCACACGCTCCGACACTCCCGCCATCAAGTAGCTCTGGCCAAAGTTGATGACCGCTTGGAAAGCGAACAGCACTAGCAGCCCGACCGCCACCTGGTTGAGCCTAGCCCCGTTCGCAGCCAGGAACGCGGCGTCCAGCAGCTGGCGCACTACCAGGGGGAAGACCAGCCCCACTGCGGTGCTCACCACCAATAGGACCAAGGCTACCAGGAGCTGGCCACGGTACGGGCGCACCCGGGGGACCAGCCGCCGCAGAAATCCGACGGCCTTGCGTGGGCTCAAGCGTTGGGAAGCCATCCGGGAAATGTAGCGCGGGACGGCGTCGCATGAGCATTCGTACGCTAGAAAGCACGAGCCACTTGGTTATCTTTCCCAACCATGATCACCTCGCAGCACCATCGCGCCCTTGTCGTCAGCGCCACCTGGACGCTCCTCCTCCTTTTCCTGGGGAGCATAGTCCACGCCACGGGATCGAGTCTCGCCTGCCCTGATTGGCCCACATGTTATGGCTCGATGATGCCTGCCATGGTGGGAGGGGTCTTCTGGGAGCACCTGCATAGGCTCGTAGCAGGCGGGCTGATTCTGATGTGGCTACTGACTGGGTGGCTGATACGCAGAGAACTCGCACCGGCGAGTGTCCTTCGTGGGTGGGTGGCCGGTCTGGTGCTCCTTCTGGTCCAGGCGGTGTTCGGCGGGGTCACCGTGCTGCTCCGCCTCCCACCAGCCATCTCCACCGCCCATTTGACGCTCGCCTTCCTTTTTCTCGGTCTCGCAGTCGTGCTCGCAGTCGCAACCTCCCCACACCGCACCGACCCCACAGGCCTGTCCCCATCCGTGCGAGTGGCACTGCACCACTGGGGCAGTACCGCCGCGGGGCTCGTCCTCGCGCAGTCGGTGCTGGGTGGGCTGGTACGCCACCTGGACGCCGGTTTGGCCTGCCCCGACCTCCCCCTCTGCCTGGGCCAGCTGGTGCCGCCCCTCGAACAACCGCTTGTGGCCCTGCACTTCCTCCACCGGGTGACCGCGTTGGTCACGGGGATCGTCGTGATCGCCACTGCGCTCACGGTCCTGCGCAGCCCGGCTAGAGGTCCGCTTCGGCGCCTTGCATGGAGCACGATCTTGGTGCTGTTCTTTCAGATTGCGTTGGGAGTGGCGTCGGTCGCTGCCCACTTGGCGGTGACACCGGTGTCACTCCACACGCTCGGCGCAGCGTCGCTCTTCGTCGCCACGGTGGTACTGGCCGCGTGGGGAAGACTCCCGTCCCCACCACCGAGCGGCGAACCAGCACCCATGGTCGTCACCTGAGCGTTGTCACGCTTGGGGACCTGATCGCTCGTGTAAACGCCGGGCTCAACTTCACCAGCTTCACACTGCTCGTCGTCGGGCTGGTCTTCATCAGGAAAAGAGATTTGCATCGCCACCGTCAGGCCATGACAGCCGCGTTCTGGACGTCGTCACTCTTCCTGATTTTCTATCTGACTCGCGTAGCACTCACCGGCACCCACAGCTTCGCCGGTACTGGCCTCGCCAGAACGATCTATCTGGGCATCCTCATCTCCCACATGGTGCTTGCGGTTACGCTCGTGCCCTTGGTCCTCCGCCTGCTATGGCTGGTACAGCACCGCCGCTTCCGTGAACACGCGCGCTGGGCACGTTGGACATATCCGATCTGGCTATACGTGTCGGTCACGGGAATAGTGGTCTACCTCCTCCTCTACCACGTGTACGGTTTTCGGTGACGGGTGGTAGCCGAGGTGCTGGCGAAACTGGAAGCCGCGCGCTCACGATAGGCTACCTCGAGGTGGCCGGAGCTGCGGTGCTCTGGGGATCGTCCGGGATTTTTGCCGACGCGTTGGTAGCTAGAGGGGTGCCCCCCGTGAGCCTCTCGCTCCTACGGCCGGTGGTGGGTGGCACGGTGCTGCTTCTGGGTGCAGCGCTCTTCTGCCGGGAGGCACTGCTCCCGGGCTGGCGAGGCTTCCTTGTCCTCGCTGGTGTGGGTGGCGGCGTGACCGCCATGTTCCAGGTCGCCTACCTGATGTCACTCGCCACCGCAGGCGTGCCCACCACCGTGGCGCTCCTCTACCTGGCTCCGGCCTTAGTGCTTGCCTCCTCCGGGCCACTCCTTGGCGAATGGCCCGGTCGCGGACAGGTCGCCCTCGGCGCACTCTCGGTAGGAGGCGTATGGCTCACCGTGACCGGAGTACGAGGAGTAACCGCAGAATGGACCACAACCGGAGTGGGATGGGGTGTGCTGGCCGGCGCCACTTACGCCTCCTACACCCTTCTCGGTCGGTACGCGACCCCCCGCTACGGTTCGACGGCGACCGTCCTCCACTCTACGGTCAGCGCGTGCGTCTTGCTCAGCCTGGCCCTTCCTCTCTCGGGTCACTCGATCGTGCTGCCCTCGACCGGCCAGGCATGGATGCTCTTGGTAGTGTTCGGTCTCCTCACCGTGGCCCTGGCCACATCTCTCTACTACGACGCCCTGGGACGGATCGAGGCAGGCCGCGCGACGATCACCTCCACTTTGGAGCCAATAGCGGCGGTTGTGCTCGCGACCTTCCTGCTGGACGAGGGTCTGAAGCCCCGTGGCTGGGCTGGGTTGGCGATGGTCGTGGCAGGGGTGGGCGGCGGCTACGCAATGGCAGCCAGGGGATCCAGGCAGGATCAGATCCGCTAGAACACCGTTGCACACCGCCGGGGGGTATCTCTATCCTGCTGCCCCACCTCTTATCGGGTCAGACGAAATCGCCATGGAAGACAGCGAACACCTCAGGCTGGTGCTCCGCTCCAGCGGAGATTGGGCCAATAACCCCGGACCGGACGAGATGCGAGACCTCATCCGAAAAACGGATTCCATTGCGGTCGTCGGCATATCACGCGACCCGATGAAGCCGGCACGCCGAATCCCATCCTACTTGACCGCTATGGGAGCGCGCGTTAGCCCGATCAATCCACTCGCCGGGCGGGTGCTGGGCACACCGGCCCGGAAGTCACTCGAGGACGTACACGAACCGGTAGACATGGTCATGATCTTCCGGCCGTCAGCTCAGGTCGCTCCCTTCGTGCGAGCCGCGGCCGCGCGGCCGGAGCAACCCGTGATCTGGCTCCCAGAAGGGGTCAGGGACGACATCGCAGCTGCCGAAGCCAGGGTAGCTGGACTGGTAGTCATACAGGACCTATGCATCTACCGGGTGCACCGCGAGATGGGCGGCTCGCTACGTAGAGCATCGCGCTCGCGCTGAGAGTTACGCTCCGAATTTCTCGAGCGCCCACGCAGTGTGTTGGGCAGCCTTTACCTTACGCCACAAGTCGATCACCCGGCCTGTCTCGTCGATCAAGAAGCTGCTGCGCACAATTCCAAGAGCCTTCACCCCGAAGTTCGCCTTCTCCCTCCATACCCCGTAGGCTCTCGCGACCTCGTGGTCGACGTCCGCGAGGAGCCTAAAATTAAGGTCGAATTTATCGCGGAAGCGTACGTGCGAGGCGACCGAATCGGGGGACACTCCGAGCACAAAGACACCCATCTCGGCAAGCCGCGCAGCCTCGTCACGCAGGTCACACGCTTGGATCGTGCATCCGGGCGTGTCGTCCCTGGGGTAGAAGTAGAGTAGGACCTTCTTGCCGCGGAAATCTGAGAGCGACACCTCCGCTCCGTCGTCTGCGTAAATCGTGAAATCTGGTGCGAGCGATCCCTTTTCTGCCATGGCTCCTTAACCTGTTCCAAGTTCCGGATTTAAAATGAGCGCATGCGCTTCGTCCGTCGCCCGCTCCTCCGCGAGGACTGTCCACCGGCACAGAGCATCCTGCCGGGACTCACACAGCGCGTGGACGACCCTGACGCGGCTCCCATGGTAGCGCTGGAGCACCGCCTGACAGAACCCTGTGAGAAAGCGGCACGCGTCTCCACCCGGATCACCGTCTACAAACAGGTGGGTGCGCGCCTCCAGCGTGAAGGGTCCCGCCGCAAAGCCGCCGACCCGTCGACCGAACAGTTTGACCAGACGTCTGCGCACCTGCCTTCGGGCCAATCTAAAGCCCCAGGAGATCGGTATATGGCCTCGCCATCCTGGAGGGCTGTCGTCCGCCGCCAGGATCGAGCCCGCGTCGTAGAACACGTCCTCAGAGTCCGGACGGCGAATCACAAGCCGCACCAAATCCCTGAATTCGTCGTCGCTGATTCGCCCTCGGCTGTGAACTTCGTCGCGATATCGCCGAATCTGGCGGTCGATCACGTCGGAGAGACCCAAGCGGCGCGGCATCGTGTGCGACGGGTCCTCGGACTCGAGCACCTCGGTCGGGGCGTCTTGGTAGCGGATCACTTCGAGCAGGGTGAGCGCTACCAATGCCGATATGCGGGAGGGCGACTTCCCCGCAGCCGGCGCGGTCACCAGCAAATGTCCCAAATCTTGTACATGGGATGGAATCTCGCCGTGCACGTGGTTGGTGGGCAACGCTCGCCTGAAGGGGGTTTCCAAGACGTACCAAATTGAGAGTGACAGCCCGCCTCCCAAGGTAATTATTGAAGGGTAGAAGAGAGCGTGGAAAACGTAGCAGCTTGTGATGCCACCCCCCGGGGGGGCTGGCATCGCTCCTCAGAGCTACTGCGCCCTCTTCTTTTCAGGCCTTTCCGAGGCGTCTACAAGCCGAGGTCGCGCGTTGTCAGCCAAATTGGCAGATGCGATCGGGAGGGGCAGGCGAAACCGCGCTGGGACGTATCTGGGGGGCATCAAGGGGTTGTGCTAAGAAACCCCCCCACCCCATCTTGCCGAGGCGAAGAAACGCCGACAACCTAGGGACCATTTCGCGCAGAGCACTGGGGCAGGTACCGCTCGTCACGGTAACGCCCATTGGGTTTATCTGCACCGCCCAGAGAATGGATCCTGCGACGAATTGAAAGGACGGTTCATGGCCAAGCCCGATCTCGAACTCGAGGCGGCTGAGCACGCGCTCACCGATCTGGCGGACGAGGAGCTGGTTACATCGCACCTGGCCGGTAGGGCAGGAGCGTTTCAGGAATTATACAACCGCTACCGCGACCGTCTGATCTATTTTATCACCCGTAAGACCGGCGATCCGGACCGCGCCCAGGACCTGGTTCAGGAAGCCTTCATTCGGGTGACCCGACACCTCCACCGCTTCGACACGTCAAAGAAATTTTCAACGTGGGTTTATACGATCGCGAGCAACCTTTCGAAGAATGAACTCAGAAATCGTTCGCGTAGCCCACTGGTCCTCTTTCAGCGGCTCACGAACAACTGGGACGACGATCATCGTCCTCTCCAGTTCGAAGACTTCTCGATGAAGCCCGACGACCTCTTCCGGAAGCGCTTTCTACGCCGCCTGGTCGAGGACACGGTGAAGGAGCTGCCCGAACATCACAGGCTGGTCTTCCGCCTACGTGAGCTCGAGGGCAAGAGCTACGAAGAAATCAGCGAGATCACTGGGGTGAACCTGGGCACCGTAAAGAGCCGTCTGCACCGGGCACGCAACTCATTCGCCCAGCGGATCGAGCCTTTCCTGAACTGAAGGGAAAGCAAATCAGCGGGGAAGGGGGTTCGGACGGCTGCCGCTGTCCGAACCCCCTTCTATATTCTGCACGTCTGGCACATTCGAACTACCTTCTGAGCCATGTTCGAGAACCTGCGCGACGCCTTTCACGAGGCTATCGCGAACTTCAAGGAAGAGCTCGCCCGAGAAGAAGTACCCGGGACAGTGGACCGTCTCTTTCTCAGGATGAAAAACGAGCTCGCCGACGCCAAACGCCATCTCGCAGCGCTCGAGAAACAGATCGAGCATGCTCGTATCCAGGTCAAGCGGGACGGCGACGACGAGGCCACCTGCCGGCGCCGCGGGGAAATGGCGCGCAAAGTGAGAGACGAAGAGACCGCACACATAGCCTTCGAGTACGCAGCGCGCTACGAACAACGGCGAACAGTGCTGGAACGTAAGGTGGTGGCGCTGGAGGACGAACGCGTGATCCGCGCGGTCGAATTTCAGGAGATGGCCGAACGGCTCAGAGAGGCGCAGGGGAAGCGCGACACCCTTGCGGCCGCGGCCGGCTCGAGCGACAGCGACGAGACGATCCGAGCGGCGGACAACCTATTAGAGGAACTCGACTGTCTGGCGGGCGATATGACTGACCTGTCTCCTGGCCCACGGCGAACCCAAGAGATGGACGACATAGATCGCGAATTCAGGAACCTGAGCGTTGATCCGTGGCCGCCGATCAGGAAGAGCGAGATGGACCCGAATGCTGTCCTGGAGTAGCTACTCCCCGTCACCCGCCTCGGTGGCGAAGCCCCGGAAGAAGAGCAGCCCCGCGCACTCTCCCGCCAGAAACAGAATGTCGTCGCGCACCCGCCCCTCCAAGGCTTCTGCGCTGTCCCCGATCTCGTCCACTACCAAGTACCAGCATCGCCCATCCTCCTCGCCCAGGTAGACCGTCAGTCCCTCGTCCCCCGCCCGGAGGGTCGGCGCCGCGCAGTCCTTGATGCTGTGCACCAGGCTCGCCGCAAAGCGCGTACGCACGGGATCCTCAGAAAGGTCAACCACGACGAACAGCCGGAGCCGGGCGGGACGTTCGTCCCATGATGGGACCCATACCAGCCCCCCGCGGGTCCCGCCGGCCAGATAGACCACCCGCCACAGGGGAAGTGAAAAGCGCGCGCGCTCACCGTCGCCACCCCACACGGCGAAGGCGGTGCGAGGGGCCTCTTCGCTCTCCTCTCTCCGGCGGAGGTATTCCCCCAGATCGATTATGTCATCCATCCTGCCAGGATGGTCCCGCGTGGAGAGGGAGTCAAAGGTACGGGGTGGTCGCAGCGCGGACCGGTCCTTAGATTGCGTCGCCTCTGTCCCACTCGCCGACCCTGGATTCACCCGCACGCACACCACCATGCAAAACTGGATCGGCATCGGGATATGGATCGTCCTCGGCGTCCTCATCTCCTTGGGCATGAAGGCACTTATCAAGCGCCCCGAGGAGACAGAGGGGCACACCGTAGTTTTGGCCGTGCTGGGAGCCTTCGGCGCATTGATTGGAGGCATGCTCGGGGTCGGCATCGGGGAATTCTTTGACCCACGTGCTCTGAGCTTAGGAGGCACAGTGGGAGCGGTCATCTTCGCCTCGTTCATGTCGTGGCTGTATCGCTGGGGAATCCGCACCCTCATCTAGCATGGGCGACGCGCTGAAATACGCCACGAGGGAAAGAGCGCGCTTCCAGCGCGAGCTCTTCGACTTCCTCCGCATCCCCTCGGTCAGCGCCAAAAGCGAGCACGACGGCGACACCCGCCGCGCCGCGACATGGCTGGCTGAGAACCTATCCCGGTCGGGGCTCGACGTGGAGGTGCTGGAAACACCCAAGCACCCGGTGGTCCTAGGGGAATGGCGCGGTGCGGGCACGGACGCGCCCACGGTCCTGATCTACGGCCATTACGACGTTCAGCCCGCCGAACCCCTCGATGAGTGGACCTCTCCACCGTTCGATCCCGAGGTGCGCGACGGTAAGATCTTCGCGCGTGGCTCAGCGGATGACAAAGGCCAGATCTTCATGCACGTGAAGGCCCTCGAGGCCGCTCTTGCCGACGGAGGCACACTGCCCGTCAACATCGTGGTGCTAGCTGAGGGAGAGGAAGAGATCGGATCCCCTTCACTGGGGCCGTTCGTCGAAAAACACAAGCGGCGCCTCGAGGCAGACGTCGTAGTGATCAGCGACTCGGCCATGTTCGAGCAAGGCCTCCCGTCGCTGCTTTTCTCGCTACGAGGGCTCGCCTATTTCGAGCTCAAGGCACGCGCCGCAAAAACCGATATGCACTCGGGGGCATACGGTGGTGTCATCCCCAATCCGGCGACCGCGCTCGCGCGCATCATCGCGAGTTTCCACGACCCAAAAGGCCGCATCGCCATCAAGGGCTTTTACGACGATGTGCTCGAGTGGGACGCCAAGACGCGCGCGCAGATCGCGAGCCTCCCTTTCGACGAGGACGACTTTCGCCGGGGTGTGGGGGCGACCGCACTCACAGGGGAAGCAGGGTGGTCGGTTTTGGAGCGCCTGTGGATTCGCCCCACCTGTGAGGTGAACGGGTTCCTGGCAGGTTATACCGGTGAGGGCGCCAAGACCGTGCTCCCTGCCAAGGCGATGGCCAAGGTGAGCTTCCGCCTAGTGCCCGACCAGAAACCAGAGAACGTGCGCATACTTTTGGAGGCACACCTCGCCGAGGTAACCCCTCCTGGAATCGATATCGAGGTGCTCGAGCACCACGGCGGCCTACCATGGAAGGCCGAAGTGGGCGGACCCTTGTTCGAGGCAGCGGCCACCGCCCTCGAGGAAGCATTCGGGAAGCGGCCCGTACTGGCCGGAGAGGGCGGCTCCATCCCGATCGTGGTCGAGTTCGAGCGCATTCTGGGGGCACCGGCGCTACTGGTGGGGTTCGCGCTGCCGGGCGCCAACATGCACGCACCTGACGAGTGGTTTCCAGTCGAGAATTTCGAGAAAGGGATCAGCGCGCTGGTGCGGCTGTACCGGAAGCTGGGAAAGAAGTAGTGAATCAGCGACCCACCATGGCGGCCGCGCGCAGCAGAGCACGCGCCTTGGTGAGCGATTCCTCGTACTCCGTGGGCGGATCCGAGTCGAGCACGATCCCAGCACCCGCCTGCACGTAGGCCCGACCTCCTGTAACCGCCACCGTGCGGATCGTGATCGCGGTGTCCATACTCACGCCGCCCCATCCGAAGTGGCCCACCGCTCCCGCGTAGGTGTAGCGCTTGACCGGTTCCAGCTCGTCTATGATCTCCATCGCCCGGATCTTGGGCGCACCCGACACGGTGCCCGCCGGGAAGCAGGCGCGGAACGCGTCTATGGCGCTGAGCCCTTTCTTTAGCTTGCCTTCAACCTGACTCACTAGGTGCATTACGTGCGAGTATCGCTCAACCACCATCAGGTCGGGAATGCGCACACTGCCGTACTCCACCACCCGTCCTACGTCGTTGCGCCCCAAGTCCACGAGCATGCGGTGCTCGGCCAACTCTTTCTCGTCGGCAGCGAGCTCTGCCGCGAGCGCACGGTCTTCCTCGGGGGTCTTGCCCCTGGGGCGCGTGCCCGCGATCGGGCGCACGGTGACGACCCCGGCCTCAAGCCGCACCAGAACCTCGGGTGACGAGCCCACTAGGGTGAGCCCGTCCATCTCCAGGAAAAAGAGATACGGAGATGGATTGAGCGATCGAAGCGCCCGGTACAGGTCGAATGGACTCGCCCTAAGGTCCATGCCTAGGCGCTGGGACAGCACCACCTGGAACGCGTCGCCGGCGCGTATGTACTCACGGATGCGCTCGACCCCGGCCTCGAACTCCGCGCGCGTGCTACTCGAAGTGAACGGCGGGTCCGAGGCCGGCTCGGCTTTGAGCTCGAGAGGATCGGGCGGCCGCGCGTCCGCGAGCCGCTGGATCATGGCCGCGGTCCGATCGGCTGCCTCATCGTATACACACCGGAGATCTGCCTCGTTCATCCCGGGTTCTATCGGCACCGAAGCGATCGCCATCGCCCTGCCCTTCAGGTTGTCGATCGCCAGCACGACGTCGGTGAAAACCAGAAGCGCATCGGGGAGCCCAAGGTCGTCCGGAGGCGAGTTCGGCAGCCGCTCGATCTGGCGCACTACATCGTACCCGAAGTAGCCTACCGCACCGCCCCACAGGAGGGGCAGCCCGGGCACCTCTGCCGGGCGGCGCGCGCGCAGACGCGCGTCTAGGTCGGCGAGCGGGTCTGCCGCTGGGACGTCCTTCCACCCTCCCTCAGGCGTCCACCATGACACCTGACTGTTGCGCAAACGCCAGGCTCCCGATGGTTTGGTACCCAGGAAGGTATAGCGGGCCCATTGCTCACCACCGACCACGGACTCGAGCAGAAAGCCGAACGGGGGCTCAACCAACTTGGCGTACGCGGTGACCGCGGTGTCGACATCGAAGAGGAACTCTCTCCACACGGGGACGACACCGGCGTCTGCGGCCAGATCCTGGAACTCGTCGAAGTGCGGAAAGAGTTGCATCAGTTACCGATGAGGGAGCCGACAAAATTGCCAGTTAGTCCACGAACTTCCCCGCAGGCGGAGCCCGCGTCAACCGACGCCCTCCCCGTTCTTGCGGTGGACACGGGCGGCACCTTTACCGACCTCCTCCTTCTGGACGAGGGGCTGCTGCAGGCACTCAAGGTCCCTTCTACCCCGGGGGACCCGGCCGAGGCCGTGTTAACGGGGATACGCTCGCTGGTCGGTGAAGGCCGTGCCTTCCTTCTTCTGCACGGCTCGACCGTCGCCACTAACGTGCTGCTCGAACGGAAGGGAGCTAGGGTCGCTCTGGTCACCAATCGAGGATTCGAAGACGTTATCGAAATCGGCCGACAGAACCGCCCCCAGCTGTACGCACTCGTGGGGCACCGGCTGCCGGCCTTGGTGGACCGGGAGCATCGCTTCGGCATCGCTGGGCGGTTGGGGCCCGACGGCGGGGAGATCGAACCTCTCGACCCCGTCGAACTGGCGGACTTGGCCATACGCGTACGCGGCTCCCAGGCGGTCGCGGTCATGCTCCTCCACGCGTACGCCGATCCTGCCCACGAAGATCGGGTAGCGGAAGCGCTCGCCTCGGTCGGCGTCCCCGTCTCTGTTTCCTCCGCGCTCCTTCCTGAGTACCGCGAATACGAGCGGGTATCGACCACGGTCGTGAACGCGTATGTGGCGCCCGCCGTGTCGGGTTACCTGGACCGACTTGCCCGCGAGTCTGGCGCACGCCTCATGAGGGTTATGGGCTCGAACGGCGGCGCGATCCCCATCGAGCGCGCTGCAAAAGAACCCGTGCACACCGTGCTCTCCGGGCCTGCTGGAGGAGTGGTGGGTGCGCTCGCGTGGGCGCGCCGCGCCGGCCACGATCGCATCGTTTCGTTCGACATGGGGGGCACCTCGACCGACGTATCATTGTGCCCGGGTCGCCCGCTGCACACGCGCGAACTAGAGATCGGCGGCGTCCCGGTGGCAGTGCCCATGATTGACATCCATACGGTGGGCGCCGGTGGTGGATCGCTCGCCCGCGTCGACCCAGGAGGAGCACTCCGGGTAGGACCGGTGAGTGCCGGCGCGGACCCTGGACCGATCAGCTATGGCCGAGGTGGATCCGGTGTGACCGTCACCGACGCGCACGTCTGGCTGGGTCGATTGCCCGTGGATGCGCTCCTGGGCGGAGAACGTCAGCTTGACCGGGACGCGGTCGAACCGGCCCTGTCGGCTCTCGCCGACGCGCTCGGCGGCTCACTGGCGGAAACCGCCGAGGGCGTGCTCTCGGTGGCCGACTCGGCGATGGAGCGAGCCCTCCGGGTGATCTCCGTCGAGCGCGGCTATGACACGCGCGATCTAGCGGTGGTCGCTTTCGGGGGAGCGGGGGGCCTGCACGCGGCCGAACTCGCTGCACGCATCGGGGCTGCTCACGTCTTGGTTCCGCCCCACCCAGGGCTCCTATCCGCCTACGGCATGTTGGCCGCGCCCCTCTCCCGAGAGGCGTCCCGCACCGTGCTTATCGCAACTGACCATGTCGGATGGGAAGAGGAAACCAGAGAAGTCCTCGCCGCCCTGTCCCGATCCGCCTCCGCTCAACTCAGCTACGAACTGCTTCGGTCGGACCCCCACCTAACACCGAAGAGCGTCACGTCGCGGTGGGTAGATGCGCGCTACCGCGGGCAGAGCTTTGAGCTGAGCGTACCGGACGACCAGTGGGTGGAGCGTTTCCACAGCGCGCATGGGGCGCGATACGGGTACGAACAGCGACAGACACCGGTCGAAGCGGTCACCTTGCGAGCCGTGGCCAGCGCCCCCGGACCACCGCTAGATATCATGGAAATCGCGCCTGCGGTTAGTGAACCTGCCGTTCAGCCTCATCGGCTTCGTTACTCGGGCAAGGAGATCGCTGCAGGCCGGGTCTGGCGAAGAGAGTTAGCCTTCGGACACCACCTGGCCGGGCCCATCCTGGTTGCCGAATACAGTGGAACCACATGGGTTCCCCCCGGGTGGACGCTCGAGGTCGACCGATGGGGGATCCTGCACCTAGTGCCGCAGGAAGGGTGAGCGAGTCTATCTTGTTGGGATGCTGAGCTCCGCCCGCACCGTACCCAAACCCAGCGAGATTGCTGACGTGGACCGCCCGCCTTACCTGTGGGCACTCGGCGTCGGGCTGCTCGTCTTTGCGCTCTACGCCGTAACGCTGGCCCCCACGACCCAGTTCTGGGACACGAGCGAATACATCGCCACCGCACACATCCTGGGAATCCCCCACCCCCCGGGAAACCCCTTGTTCGTTCTGCTGGCGAGGACCTGGGACATCCTGCTCTCGCCCCTCCATCTGAGCACCGCGGTGCGCATCAACCTGTTCAGCGCTTTCATGAGCGCGAGCGCGCACTCACTCTGGTTCTTGGTCGTGCACCATGTGCTCCGCCACTTCGGAGATAAGCGATCGTTCCGGCTGGCCGGAGCATTCGTGGCGGTTCTTTTGAGCGCCACTGCGTTCACGGTCTGGAACCAGTCGAACGTGAACGAGAAGGTCTATACAGTCTCGCTGGCCACCATCGCGCTTCTCTCCTGGCTACTGTTCCGCTGGGAAGAAAAATTGGGCCAGGGAAAGGACGACAACCTCATCATCTTGATGGTTTTCATCCTGGCCTTGAGCGTCGGCAACCACCTCATGGCTTTCCTGGCAGCACCAGCGATACTGGTGTTCGTGCTGGTCGTCCACCCGCAGACGCTGCTCAACTGGAAGCTATACGTGGCAGGGCTCATCGCCGGAGTGCTAGGGCTCTCCGTGCATTTGTTCTTGCCATTGCGTGCCGGCCTTGGCCCGCTCATCAATGAAGCCGATCCTACGTGCGAGACCTTCGGCTCAGCTGTAGTGAGCATCATATCGTGGGGTAAGACGGGGTGCGTAGCACTCTCAGACGCGCTCAGCCGAAGGCAGTACGATAAGCCGCCCCTTCTGCCCCGCTTGGCGCCGCTCAGCTCCCAGTTGACGAACTACCTTCAGTACTTCGACTGGCAGTGGTCGCGCTCGCTAGCGGGCTCAAACGTCCTGCTCGCCCCTGTCCGCATCCCGTTCACGATGGCATTCACAGCGCTCGGACTGTGGGGCGCCATGGAGCATAGGAAGCGGGACCGGCCGAGCTTCCTATACGTGCTCGCCCTCTTCAGCACCCTGTCGATCGGGCTCGTCTGGTACCTGAACTTCAAGTACGGCTACTCTATCGTCAGCTCAGGGAACCAGCCGGGGGCTCACGAGGTCCGCGAGCGCGACTACTTCTTCATCGTGAGCTTCTCCGTATGGGGGCTTTGGGCGGGACTTGGTATCGTGGTCCTATGGCAACAAGTGGCGGGTCGGATGGGCAGCCTCGTGAAAGCTGCGCCCGTACTCGCGATCGCGTTCGTGCCGCTTGCGCTCAACTGGCCCTGGGCAACGCGCTCCTACGACTGGTCCAGCCGGGACTGGGGCTACAACCTCCTCATGAGCGTCGAGCCGTACGGGGTCCTCTTCACCAACGGTGACAACGACACGTTTCCACTTTGGTACGCTCAGGAAGTTGAGGGCGTGCGTAAGGACGTGACCGTGATCGTCACGTCATATCTGAACACCGCCTGGTACGCGCGCCAGCTCCGAGACCTAACCACCCCCTGCTCGTCGGGTCAGTCGCCAGACCAGGACCCGACCCGCATAATCTGCCAACGCCCATACGACGCTAGCGCCCGGGCCATCTACACGATGGCCCCAGACCAACTTACGAAGGACCAGGTCGCACTACCGATCGAGCATCCCATCCTGCCGCCTGATCGGCCGATTTTCGATCTCGACAACGCCGCGATCGAGGAGGTGATGTCGAGCTACATCATGATGGATGAAGCCCAGTCGGTCGTGGTGGGCGACATCCAGGCGGTGCTCCCGGCCGGCGGCTACCTCTATCCGTGGCACCAGCTGGGCCTCACCATCATCCATCAGAGTATCGCCAGCCGTCCCATCTATTTCGCGTCGAGCGGAAACGCCGCCGGCGAGCTTGGTGTACAGCCCTACCTCGTGCGGCAGGGGTTGGCATTCAAGCTCAACAACGGGGAGTTGGACGCCGAGGCACCCGACGGCCCCGTCGCCATCATAGACACTCCGATCCGTGCGGTCACAGGCCCCTGGATCGACGTCCCCCGCACGGAAATCCTAATGGAGGAGGTCTTCGTAAACCGTTCGGATCTTCCCAACTGGGATCACTGGCCTGATCGCTCCACACTTGGCATCCCCAGTTACTACTCGTGGGGATATTACGCCCTGGCCCAAGCTGCTGCGCAAGCGAACGACAACGTGCGGCTTGCCAAATTTCGAGAGATGGGAGACGGCTGGTCGATGCTAGCGGGTCGCTAGGCTACTCGTCGCGGCATATAACCGCAGGTCCGAGCGCTCATGAGACTCCCCCCTTGGGTACGCCGCTGGACCTCGCTCCCTATCCGCAACATACCGGTGCGGGTGCGGGCAGGGCCGAACTGGGAGCGCACTTGGAGCCTAGCGGTTTCCGGGCGGGGCACCATCGCGGGCCAATACGAATCAGAGCGGTTTGAAGCGCTGGCAAGCTTGGTCCGCCCCGGTGAGGTGTTCTGGGATATAGGAGCACATCATGGCTACGCCACACTGATCGCGGCGAGACAGATACGCTCACCCGGCTGCATCGTGTCATTCGAGCCATCATCCTCAAACCGGTGGTACCTCAGCCGCCACCTTGAATGGAACGGAGAGGGAAACGTGCGCGTTATGGACTGCGCGGTGGCCGATTCGGACCGGCAAGACGTGTTCGGGGGATCAGGTGGATCGGTGACCTTCCACCTTGGCCACAAGGGGGAGAGCGTAGAGGTCCGTAGCATCACTAGCCTGGTTCAATCCGGCCAGCCGTTCCCCACGTTCCTCAAGATTGACGTGGAGGGTGCGGAAGGCCTGGTGCTGGAGGGTGCAGCTCCATTCTTGTCTGATGCCATGAGAAGGAATGCGTTGCCTACCATGATCGTTTCGGTACACAACGAGCCACTATATTTAAGGTGCCTCGAACTCCTGAAAGCCCTCGGCTACAGAGTGCTGGGGTCAAACCGACTATCGGACTTCCTGGGACGAGCTGACAAATGGGTCGGAGATCCAGACCTGCTCGCCGTTCCGCGTCAGCGCCATCACGAGCTGTCGAGGATGCGAAGCATCCCATGGTTCACCGCAGGACCAGAGTTGTGAGCCGCCCAATAAATAGTGGAAACACACTGTCGACGTGGTCCGGAACATGATCCTCACCGGCCCGCCCACGCGGACTCGGACCCCCCGAACTACGGCATTTTCCCTCGTAGCCTTTGCCGCAAATTCCGTCCTCTGTCGCCTCGCGCTGAAACCAGGAGTGATCGACGCAGCATCCTTTCCCACTATTCGATTGGCTCCGGGAGCAGAGATGCTGCTCCTGCTGAGTCGGTAGCCCCGCGCACCGGCACGTGGACGTCTGCCGTGGTACTCGCTCTCTATGCCGCACCCTTCTCTTTTGCATACGTCGGGCTGAGTACAGGAACAGGAGCGCTGATTCTCTTCGGCTGCGTTCAGGTTACGATGATGGCCTGCGCTCTCATGTCCGGCAAGGTGGCTGGCTATTGGTAAGTCTTTCTGCCGCAATCACTTACAGTGACATGGCGAGCATACCGAGAGTAATACTACTCAGCATACTACTCACTTTAGCCTAGAAAATACTGGGATTCAGTGCTTCCGAACCCCCCCCCTCTGCTGCCACTGG
>Ga0302135_10001017_pt1 | contig 16896 bp, 18 predicted proteins | sample CBN3_surface_MG_FD_203119 | JGI IMG/M metagenome (GOLD analysis project Ga0302135, IMG submission 203119) | Marine microbial communities from Western Arctic Ocean, Canada - CBN3_32.1 | ecosystem: Environmental > Aquatic > Marine > Oceanic | place: Canada: Western Arctic Ocean | collected...
TTTTGATTTTCAATTCGGAGTACAAATGCTGACTCAGTGATCGCTATTCGCCCTTGCTGATTCTAGGGAAGTGATAAAGAACTTGAATCAGGGGTGCGAGAGAATTTCTATATAAGGTATAATCACCGGCTTTTAGTCGCGGAATGACTGTAATTTGGCTATTCATCTGCGATGAATTAGAAATATTGGATGTTTGCTTATAGCTAAGTACAGCCGAATACTGCTAATAAACGGATCTAAGAAATGCCGATTTACGAATATCAATGCACTGAATGTGAGCACAAACTGGAGTCTCTGCAGAAAATTTCCGCAGACCCATTGACTGACTGCCCCGTTTGTAGCGAACCAGCTTTAAAGAAGTTGGTCTCTGCAGCAAGCTTTCGCCTCAAAGGTAGTGGTTGGTACGAAACTGATTTTAAAACTGGGGAGAAGAAGCAGTTAGCAGATTCTGATTCGGGTGAAGGTGTCTCAGATACGGCTTTAGAAGATAAGAAAGCAGCCTCGAATTCAACAGAGGATGACTCCAGTAAATCCGCCAGTTCTAGTGACTCAAAAAATTCTGAGACAAAGAACGAAGCTAAGACAAAGAACGAAGCTAAGACAAAGAACGAAGCTAAGACAAAGAACGAAGCTAAGACAAAGAACGAAGCTAAGACAACAAGGAAAGCTCCAGTAGAAACTAGAAATAAATCATCTCGTGATTAAAGAAGAATTCCTCGGTAATGTGCCGTTCACATTGCCAGTCAGAAAACTAGCGTCAATCTTGACGTCAATATTTTAGTAACAGGAAATTAGTATGCGCAGTAGCTATTGCGGGCAGTTAAACGAAACGTTTGTCGAACAGGAAGTTGTGTTATGTGGTTGGGTTCACCGACGGCGTGATCATGGTGGCGTCATTTTTCTGGATGTGCGGGATCGAGATGGGATCGCTCAAGTCGTCTATGACCCAGATACTGTTGAGAGCTTCTCTATTGCTGAAAGCGTGCGTAATGAATTCGTAATTCGGGTAAAGGGTCGAGTGAGATTGCGCCCGGAAGGCACGATTAATGATGATATGCCTACAGGTAAAATCGAAGTGTTAGGACAGGAGTTAGAGGTACTTAATGTAGCAAATACGCCACCGATGCAATTAGATGACCACGCTGAAGTTGGTGAAGATGTGCGACTAAGATTTCGTTATATCGATTTACGACGACCCGAAATGGCGGAGCGACTGCGTTTCCGGTCCAAAGTGACCAATACTGTTCGTAATTTTATGGATGAGAATGGCTTTCTCGATATTGAAACCCCGCTATTGACTAAGGCTACCCCAGAAGGAGCTAGAGATTACTTGGTGCCGAGTCGAACACACCCTGGCCGATTCTTTGCATTACCTCAATCCCCTCAACTTTTTAAGCAGATACTGATGGCGGCCGGAATGGATCGTTATTACCAAATTGCTAAATGCTTCCGAGATGAAGATCTGAGAGCTGACCGACAGCCTGAGTTTACTCAGATTGATGTTGAAACTTCATTTATGGATGAAGAACAAATTATGTCGGTTATGGAAGAAATGATCAGTCATGTTTTTCGATCGCATCTAGATGCAACGCTTGGAGAGTTTCCGCGAATGACTTATGCGGACGCAATGAAAAAGTACGGCTCCGATAAGCCTGATCTCCGTATCGATTTGGAGTTAGTAGATATCGCTGATCTTATGAAAGAAGTTGATTTCAAGGTATTTAGCGGGCCAGCTAATGACTCCGAGAGTCGAGTAGTGGCTTTGAGAGTGCCCAATGGTAACGAAATAAGTCGCAAGACTATCGATGACTATGCCGAATTTGTTTCTATATATGGAGCAAAGGGATTGGCTTGGGTTAAGGTAAATGATTTGTCAGCAGGGCGGGAGGGGTTGCAGTCGCCAATTCTAAAGTTCATGCAGGAAGAAGTTATTAATCAGCTAATGCAGGCTGTTCAGGCTGAAACAGGAGATATAATTTTCTTTGGGGCAGACAAGGTAAAAATTGTAAATGAAGCAATCGGTGCGCTGAGAATTAAAGTAGCCGAAGACTTAGGTCAAGTAAGAACTGGATGGGCACCTTTGTGGGTTATCGATTTCCCTATGTTTGAACAGGCCTCCGATGGCAGTCTGACTTCTTTGCACCATCCTTTTACGGCTCCAGCTTGTGATATCGAGGAGCTGGCGCAAAATCCTCTGACTTCGCTCTCAAGAGCTTATGATTTGGTTTTGAATGGCACAGAGTTGGGTGGCGGTTCGATTCGTATTAATAAGACAGAAATGCAGCAGTCAGTTTTCGAAGTGCTGGGGATTGGCGAAGAAGAAGCCGAAGAAAAATTTGGATTTCTTTTGGAGGCTCTTAGCTACGGTTGTCCTCCCCATGGAGGAATTGCTTTTGGCTTGGATCGATTGATCATGCTGATGACAAGCGCCACTTCAATTCGAGATGTTATTGCTTTTCCAAAAACACAGTCTGCATCTTGCCCGCTAACTGATGCGCCTGGCGCAGTTTCGACGAAGCAGTTAAGAGAGTTGAATATTAGATTGCGTGAACAAGCAAAAGAATCAACCGCAAATTAGGGGTTAAGACTATGGCGGGTCATAGTAAATGGGCAAATATCAAGCACCGGAAAGCAGGGCAAGACGCTAAGCGAGGGAAAATATTTACCAAAATCATTCGGGAGCTCACGGTTGCTGCGAAATTGGGTGGCGGTAATGTGGCGGACAATCCAAGACTTCGTGCTGTAGTAGATAAGGCTCTTGCTGCGAATATGACTCGAGACACAATGGACCGAGCCATTTCTAGAGGTGCAGGAACGGCAGAAAGCGATGCCCTTGAAGAATTAGTTTATGAAGGCTATGGGCCCAACGGTGTGGCGATTTTAGTGGAAACGCTGACTGATAATAAGAATCGAACTGTGGCCGAAGTACGTCATGGTTTTAGCAAGTTTGGGGGTAGCCTCGGGACCAGCGGATCAGTCGCTTATTTATTCGAAAAAGCCGGCGTCATCAGTTTTTTGGCTGGCTGTGATGAAGAACAAATTATGGAAGTTGTCTTGGAATTAGGTGCCCACGATGTAGTCAGCAATGATGATGGCTCCATTGATGTAATGACCACCCTTGAAATTTTTGGCACAGTTCAGGACGGTTTAAAAGCCAGTGCTCTAGAGCCGGAAAACGCGGAGATGACCATGCTGGCTTCAACCGAAGTTGATCTTGATCTTACCGGGGCTCAATCACTTTTAGTACTTATTGAGCATATGGAAGACTTGGATGATGTGCAGAATGTTTACTCGAACGCCAATTTTTCAGATGACATAGCTAGTCAATTGTAGCTTGTGAATTTCACATTTCAGTCGTTAATTTATAAACACACCAAGTAACGAGTACACTGACGTTAAATATAATCTGCTAGACCCCACCATAAAAAGGAAATTTAATGGCCATAATTCTGGGCATTGACCCTGGATCCAGAGTTACAGGATATGGCCTGATTAACGCAGTAGGCAATAAACTTGAATATGTTGACTGCGGTTGTGTTCGGACTGAAACTGATTCACAGCCTGAGCGGCTAAAAATAATTTTCAATGAGCTGTGTCTGGTAATTGAGAAATATTCACCGCAAGAAGCAGCAATCGAAGAAGTTTTCATGGGACGTAATGCGTCTTCAGCATTAAAGCTGGGTCAAGCCCGGGGTAGTGCAATGGTGGCCTGTCTTTCACACGGTCTTCCAGTTGCAGAATATTCTGCTCGGAAGGTAAAACAGGCAGTCGTTGGTGCTGGCGGTGCGGACAAATTACAAGTGCAGCATATGGTTAAAGCACTATTGTCTATAAGTGATAAGATCGCCGAAGACGCTGCTGACGGCTTGGCAATCGCGATTTGCCATGCTAATACCCAAACCAGCATGATTAAAATGGCAGGAGCAAAATCATTTAGTAGAAAAAGATTACGTCGATGAGTCAATGCGCGTTTGTTTGCATTGTAATTCATTTCGAATAGTTACTAACCACTAACTAGTGGTTTAAAGGCAAAATATTGATTGGTCAGATTCGCGGAATCATTGTCGCAAAAAATCCACCAGAAATCTTGGTTGAGGTTGCTGGTATAACCTATGAAATTCAGGTGCCGATGAGTACGCTTTATAAGTTACCAGAATTAGGTCAGCAATTACTGCTGCATACTCACTTCGTTGTGCGGGAGGATGCGCAGCTGCTGTATGGTTTCTATGAATCAAAAGACAAGACTATGTTTCGTTCTTTGATTAAAGTAAATGGTGTCGGACCCAAAATGGCTTTAGCCATATTGTCGGGAATGGAGCCAGATGAATTTGTGCAAATAGTGCGCAGTAATGATGTGACTGCCATGATAAATATGCCGGGAATCGGCAAAAAAACTGCCGAGCGGCTAATAATAGAAATGCGCGACCGCTTGAAGGATTGGGGTGCGATTGAGTCACTAAAATCTGGATTGAGTCGTGAAGAAGCGCCGACCTCTATAACGCGTGATGCTGAAACAGCATTGGTTAGCTTAGGTTATAAACCCCAGCAAGCTGCTCGGGCGATCGCAATGGTAATGAAAGAAAACAACGATATTACAGATAGCGAAGAATTAATTCGGTACGCGTTGAAGAGTATGGCATGACTATGGAAGAAGAACGCCTTATAGCTGCTACCTCAGACCGAATGGAAGACCCTCAAGACAGAGCGATTCGACCGAGCCAATTGCAAGAATATATCGGTCAGAAAGAAGTCAAAAAACAGATGGATATCTTCATCAGCGCGGCAAGAAATCGTAATGAGCCACTTGATCATACTCTAGTATTTGGCCCGCCTGGTCTTGGTAAAACCACTCTAGCTTATATTATCGCGCATGAGTTAAACGTTGATATTAAGACTACTTCAGGGCCTGTACTAGAGAAGGCTGGTGACTTGGCGGCAATGTTAACGAATCTCCAAGAAGGAGATGTGCTATTTATTGACGAGATTCATAGATTGAATCCGGCTATTGAAGAGATTCTTTATCCAGCGATGGAGGATTACCAATTAGATATTATGATTGGGGAAGGCCCCGCGGCTCGCTCCATTAAACTTGATCTGCCACCGTTTACTTTGGTGGGGGCAACCACTCGGGCAGGTTTGCTCACCTCACCTCTCCGCGATCGTTTTGGCATTATTCAACGTTTAGAGTTTTATTCTATTATAGAGCTATCAAAGATAATAATGCGTTCCGCGCAAATTCTCGGAACTAGCACCGACGAAAAAGGTGCTACTGAAATTGCCCAAAGATCTCGAGGGACTCCAAGAATTGCGAACCGTTTGCTTCGGCGGGTCCGGGATTATTCAGAAGTAAAAGCTGATGGCAAAGTAAACATCGAAACTGCTGGCAGAGCTTTGGACATGCTGAGCATTGATAAGAACGGCTTCGACCATATGGATAGGCGAATGCTCATGACCATGATCGAAAAGTTTGATGGGGGGCCTGTTGGTATCGATAGTATTGCTGCTGCTATTAGTGAAGAGCGAGACACTATTGAAGACGTATTAGAACCCTATTTGATTCAGCAAGGGTTCATTATGCGAACGCCAAGGGGCCGCGTGGTAACTCAATTTGCCTATCGGCATTTTGGGATTAAGCCGGCCCAGCACATAAATGACCTATTAAGCGAAGCAGGCATAGAATAAAGTTTAGAATTTTCTCTTCTCGACACAATTGCGTCATATTTGACCCCAAGAAAGACGCTTTTGATCGTCTGAGCGTTACTTTTAGCTCGTTAAATCAGCTTTCATAAAACTATTTCTTGGATTGGCCGAGTAAATCCTTGGAATCGTTTGATTCCCTCAGGTGATAAGCTGTCATAGAGTTAAGCTCTGGTTCATTTTTATAAGATATTTTGGAGGCTAGAAATTGAATGAAATAAGTGTGCTGCAACTGATTCTGGATGCCAGTCCAGCGGTAAAGTTTGTCTTGTTAATTCTGTTTTTTGCGTCGGTGGTGTCCTGGGTCATGATAGTGCAGCGATGGTTAGTACTGTCTTCTGCAACAAATGGTGTGCGCAGTTTTGAGCAAAGATTTTGGTCGGGGATGGATTTGACTCAGTTGTATAAAGAGGGGAGCCAAATGCAAAAGGAAGAGATTCAGGTTGTCGGTCTAGAGAATCTTTTCAGAGCGGGGTTCAAAGAATTTATGCGTCTGCGGCAACAAGGTTCTGTGGATAAAGAAGCGATAATGGAAGGAGCTCAACGGGCGATGCGGGTAGCATATTCTCGAGAAGAAGAGAAGTTAGAGAAGCATCTGGCTTTTCTCGCAACTGTGGGGTCGGTTACTCCCTATATAGGTTTGTTTGGAACTGTAATCGGTATCATGAATTCATTTCTTGGGCTGGCAACTCAGGGACAGGCTACTCTTCAGGTTGTTGCCCCTGGCATTGCGGAAGCCTTGTTTGCTACAGCGATGGGTCTTTTTGCCGCGATACCTGCAGTAGTCGCGTATAATCGATACTCGTCAACGGTTGATTCCATAACCAGCAGCTATATTACTTTTAGCGATGAATTTTCAAGTATTTTGCATCGTCAGATTCACACCAGCTAACCATTCATTAGCCCAATGGTATTAATAAAGTAGAGGAAGTGGTTCGACTATGGAGATGATGGTGCGCAAAAAGCGTAAACCAATGTCAGAGATTAATGTTGTTCCCTACATTGATGTCATGTTGGTTTTGCTTATAGTTTTCATGGTTACCGCTCCCTTACTCAATCAGGGGATCGAAGTTGATTTGCCTTCAGTTAACAACGAGCCTTTAGATATTGATGAAAATCTTGAAACTTTGGTGGTATCGATTACGTCAAATGGAGAATATTTCTTAAGTGTTGGCGCAACCGGTGGTGAAAGAGAATCTGTCAGTCTGGAAACCGTCGGTGAGCAAGTGCGTCGTATTCTTAACGCGAATCCAGATATTCAGGTATTGATAGAGGGTGATGAAGATGCTGATTGGGGAGCCATGGTCACTCTTATAAGCACACTTCAGCAGGCGGGAGTTACTAAGCCAAGTTTTATTACCCAGCCTTTAGACAGTCTCTGAGTTAGTTTCAGGCAGCTATGAATAATTCGTTTAATAATTTGGTGATCTATAATGGGTATCCCTTATCGGTAGTTGTAGCGCTTTTATTCCATATTTTTGTTTTGTCGATTTTACTTTACCTGCAATCGAATAGTAGAACGGATGTTCTGAATCTTGTTCAGCCCTCTGTGATTACTGCGTTATTTATTGATGAGAATCCGCAAGTTCGGAATGAACGAAACAGAGAACGTCAACGTTTGGAAAGAATTGAGCAGGAACGCTTGAACCGAGAGCAGGAACAGCAACGACAAGCTGATGCAGCAAGAGAAAGGGAGCAAGCTGAAGTTGCCGCACAGGAACAAGCAGAGGATACTGAACGTCAGCGCCAACAAGCTTTATTAGTGGAGCGTGAAGAATTGCAGCGGCAACAAGAAGCTCAGGCTCAGCTAGAAAGAGAGCAGGCAAGTATAGAAAATCAACGCAGAGAGCGTGCATTAGCTGAAGCAGATCGAGCGAGACAAGAAGAAGCGAATAATCGGGTGCGTCAGGCAGAAGAGGCTCAAGCAGCAGCTTTGCAGGCAGCAAGAACAGAATTGCAATTAGTTCAAAGTGCTACGGGCTTGATTCAGCAGATAGTGCAGGAGAATTGGTCGCGTCCACCTAGTGCTAGAAATGGTATGCGGGCTATATTGCAGATTAGGATGTTACCAACGGGGGAGCTAATTGAAGCGATTATTACTCAATCTAGTGGCGATCCAGCATTCGACAGATCGGCGGAAAACGCCATATACAGGGCAGCGCCATTCACAGAATTGCAACAATTGCCGATTAATATCTTTAATGCGAACTTTAGATCACTTTCGCTGATTTTTGAACCTGAGGATTTATTGAATTGAATATAAGGCTTAACTCGATGGTGCTGCTATTTTCGTTTGCTGTTTTGCCATTTACGATCAGAGCAGAATTAAGCATTCAGATCACCCAAGGGGTCGATAATCCAATTCCTATTTCGGTAGTTCCTTTTACTCTAGAAGGTGGCGGCGTTCTTAGTGAAGATATTGCTCAAATAGTAACCAATGATTTAGAGCAAGTGGGTGAGTTTCGAGCGTTGTCGCCTGCTAATATGCTTAGTTTACCGAGCCAAGAGAACGAAGTCTTCTATCGTGATTGGGGGATTCTAGCTCAGGATTATCTCCTGGTCGGGAAAATTGATCGAGATCTAGGCAGCCAGCTGATTCACGTACAATATGAATTTTTTGATATTAATAGAGAGATGAAGCTGGCTGGAGAAGTTTTGACTGGCAGTGTGACTCAGTTAAGAGATATTGGCCACGAGATCAGTAACGTGGTTTTTGAAGCAGTTACCGGCACACAGGGTGCTTTCACTACTGAAATCCTTTATATCGTGGCGGACTATATCAATCCAGAACTGACGAATTTTCGGTTAGAAAAGGCGGACTATGATGGCCAGAGAGCCCAAATACTACTAGAATCAGAGGAACCGATTATGTCTCCTAGTTGGTCTCCAACTGGGCAGGATGTAGCTTATGTCTCCTTTGAGACTGATTTGCCACGGATTTACATACAGAATATTGCTACTGGGCAACGTCGCCAGGTTACGAATTATCCGAACATAAACAGTTCTCCAGTCTGGTCTCCAGATGGGAGCAAGCTAGCTATGGTATTGTCAAAAGATGGAAGCCCTGATCTTTATGTTCAAGATTTGAACACTAACCAGCTTCAACGCGTTACAGACCATCCATCGATCGATACTGAACCTAGTTGGACCCCTGATGGTGGTTCTTTAGTGTTTATGTCTGATCGTACTGGACAGCCGCAAATCTATCAAATAGAGCTGGGTGCTAGCTCCTTCAATGTCGAACGGCTTACATATGACTGTTATAACTGTGCAAAAGCTCGATTTTTACCTGACGGGGTCAATCTAGTGCATGTGCGTCGGGAAACTAGGCAAAGCCCTCAATATCAGATCGCAATACTGAATATCGAAACTCTACGGGTAATTACATTAACAGATACTTCTTTGGATGAATCACCAAGTCTAGCTCCGAATGGGAGTATGATTATGTATGCCACTAAGTTTAACGGAAAAGGCGTACTGGACGCCGTATCCATTGACGGCCGAGTGAAGTTCCGTTTACCATCAACGCAGGGTGATGTGCGGGAGCCCTCATGGTCCCCGTTCTTGAATTAGAAGCTACTCATTTGGCAGCTATTTAACGAAAAGCTACTGAATTTATATAACGAAAAAGTCTTTGGAGGACTCAAAGCGTGGTAAAACAAAGCAAGCAATATATTAAAATTGGCGTATTGGTGTGTTCAATATTTGTGCTAGGCGCATGCAGTTCAACAAGTGATTCAGAAATGGATAGCGCAGAAGGTGAAGGTGCAAGTGATACTAATAATTCAGGCTCTAATGCTACTAGCAATGCTGGTGGCAATAGTGGTCAACTCTCACAAGAAGAGATTAGAGCGCAAAATGCACTTCGTCAGACCGTCTTTTATTTCGATTTCGATATAGCAGAGTTCAAAGCTGCTGATCGGGATACATTGACATTTCATGCTCGTGATTTGGCGTCTAACCCGAATAAGCGTATTCGACTCGAAGGCCATGCTGACGAGCGTGGTACAAGAGAATATAACTTGGCACTTGGCGAGCGCAGAGCTAATGGCGTTCTTAATTACTTAATTGTTAATGGTGCCTCTCGCTCTCAGATTGAAGTTGTAAGCTACGGTGAAGAGAGACCATCACAAAATGGTCAATCTGAGCAGGCCTACAGTCGTAATCGTCGAGTAGAAGTGGTCGGCAGATAGAACTATATGCAAAAACCCTTGATGGCTGCAGCCAGTAAAGTTTACATGCTACTTTATGCATCGCTTTTTAGTTCGATGGTTGTAGCCCAGGGAGCTAGCTCTGTTGTTGAATCGCGGGGTTTTACTCCTGGGCAATCTTCGAGCCAAGTTTCAAATCAATCTTCTCAACAAACATCAGTTAGTAACAACGATGCTCTTTCTTTGCTGTTGAATCAAAATCAGCAGTTGCAGGCCGAGGTTCAAGCATTGCGAGGGTTGATTGAAGAGCAGGGCTTTGAAATTCGCAAAATACAGCGAGACTCCCTTGGTCGCTATACGAATACGGATGAAAGGCTAAGCTCTCTCGAGGGTAGCGCGTTGATAGATCCCGTAATCCCACTGGTAGATAATCTCTCCAACCCAGCGATTGATTTGCCCCCAGCAACTATAACTAGAGATCGACCTTTGAGCGGAAGAGCTCTTGGTGGAGTTATTACCACTGATAGCGGTTCTAATCAGGCTGATACCATTCGTGCTGTTGTAAACGCTCCAGTGACACGAATACTGCCTCGTAATACTAATAGGGGCACCCTTCAGCCGGCTGTGCTAAGTGAGCAGCAGCTTTACCAAATGGCGTATGATTCCGTTATTAACAGTAATTTTGAGCGTTCTATAGCAGAATTCGATCAGTACTTAAGTATTTATAGAGAAGGGAGGTTTGTTACAAATGCCCATTACTGGAAAGGGCAAGCTTATCTCTATCTTAATCGCTACTCGGAAGCAAAAGATTCTTATGAAATAATTTTGAGTCAGCATGCCGATTCTGCAAAGCTGCCAGATGCAATGTACGGGCTTGGTTTGGCCTACCAAGGCCTAGGCAATATCCCTCAAGCCAAACAGCTGTTGAACGACATAAAGAGAAAATTTCCAAATACTGGTGTGGCTAACCTAGCCGACACTCGCCTTTTATCTTTGGACTGAAACACTACTGAAGTAAGTAGTTAGAATTACAGTCCTTAGCTACTTCCGCTATGCGATGTATCTGCAACCAAATCAAATGTTAAATGCCTGACAATCCAACACTTCGAATTACTGAAATATTTTACTCGCTTCAAGGTGAAGCAAAAACTGTGGGCTGCCCAACAGTTTTTGTTCGCTTGACTGGTTGTCCGCTTAGGTGCCAATACTGCGATACAGCTTACGCCTTTGAGGGTGGAGAAATTAAAGATTTAGAAGAGATTAAGCGTAAAGTATTGGAGCTGGGTGCTAAAAAAGTAACTATTACTGGTGGTGAGCCTTTGGCGCAGCCGAATGTTCTCCTGCTAATGACGCTGTTATGTGATGTCGGGCTTGAACTTTCCTTAGAAACCAGCGGAGCCATGCCTCTAGAAAAAGTGGATGAAAGAGTTTCGGTCGTTCTAGATTTAAAGACACCTGGCTCTTTTGAATGCAATCGAAATCGAATGGAGAATATTCCACTCCTCAAATTCAAGGACCAAATAAAATTTGTTATCTGTGATCGCTCTGATTATGAGTGGGCAAAAGCGAAAATAGACCAATTGCAACTCAGAATAAAAGTTAGCGAACTATTATTCTCTCCTTCCTATGATCAATTGAAGCCTGAGCAATTGGCGCAATGGGTTTTAGAGGATCGTCTAGATGTCCGTGTACAACTACAATTACATAAAATTATTTGGGGAAACGAGCCCGGACGTTAGTTTTTAGATACTTTCCCTTACTGAAAAGATGGTCTTCATCATATCAACCATTTAATTAAGGAATAGAAAAAGTAAATCATGAATTTAGAAGTGAATCGAAATAAAGCCGTGGTCTTGGTCTCTGGCGGACTGGATTCCGCGACATGTTTGGCGCTAGCTAAAGATGCTGGCTATAGCTGTTATGCATTGAGCTTTGATTATGGGCAGCGCGCCAGTAGTGAGCTTAAAGCAGCCGGTCAGTTGACCAGTTCTATAGAAGTCATTGAGCATAAGACTGTTAAATTAGATATGGGGCAAATTGGTGGCTCAGCGCTAACTGATAAAGATATTGCGATTCCTGAACAGAAGTCTACTGGAATTCCGATTACCTATGTTCCTGCTCGTAATACAGTTTTCTTATCTTATGCTTTGGCTTGGGCTGAAGTAGTCGCTGCTGATGCAATTTACATCGGTGTTAATTTTCTAGATTATTCTGGTTACCCTGATTGTCGACCTGCATACATTAAGGCTTTTCAGAATGTCATAAATTTAGCTACCAAAACGGGCGTCGAAGGTGGGATCATTAATTTAGTCACACCACTTATTGATTTAACTAAAGGGGAAATAATCAAAGCCGGTGTTAGGCTTGGAGTCGAGTATAGCCTTACAGTTTCGTGTTATCAGGCCACTGAGGGTGGTCTTGCTTGTGGGCGCTGTGATAGTTGTAGGTTCCGGAAACAAGGTTTTCAGGAAGCTAGAGTCGAAGATCCAACTCGGTATAGTGATAAATCCACTTAAATTTTTCTATTTAGAGATTTCGCTTATTAAGGTTCTTGCTAGAAAAGTTTGCTGATGACTTGTCTTTTTTTATTTTGATAGTACTATGTCGCCCTTTCGTGGGGCGTTAGCTCAGTCGGTAGAGCAGTTGGCTTTTAACCAATTGGTCGTGCGTTCGAGTCGCACACGCCCCACCACATTCCTTTCAGTTCCAACCCCTCAGCTTCAATATAGTTGCCGTACCTGACAGTTCTTCTCATCTTACTAAGCTGTTTATAATTGCGACTCGAGAAAGTTGTGCCTGTGTGCACGCGAGAGGCTTAGTCGATGATCCTATGATAAAATGCTGAAAAATAGCGTACTGTATTTAAAAATAATCAGGTCTAGGTATAGACAGCAACCTTTTTATGGAAACTCCTACAATTGATAATTCACTAGCAGCTGACTCCGCCATTGTCCGCCGATTCATTGCTGACGTGGCACCTAGTGAGCGCCTAGGTGAAGCTGATCAGCTCGATTATCTGGGAAAAATTACTGAAATCATGACTCATAAGAATGCCAAACTTGTGGCTCACTATTACACGGACCCGGTATTGCAAGATTTAGCAGAGAAAACGGGTGGTTTTGTTGGCGATAGCTTAGAAATGGCAAAATTTGGAAAACAAGCAGAGGCAGAAATTCTTGTTGTTGCTGGCGTTCGATTTATGGGGGAATCAGCTAAAATCATCAGTCCAGAAAAAACCATTATTATGCCAACGTTGCAAGCGACCTGTTCATTGGATATTGCTTGCCCGATCGATAAATTTTCAGCTTTCTGTGATGCCAACCCAGATCGAGTGGTTGTGGTCTATGCAAACACATCTGCTGCTGTTAAAGCTCGCGCAGATTGGATAGTTACATCAAGTATTGCCCTCGATGTGATAGAACATTTGATGGATATGGGTAAAAAAATTCTTTGGGCACCGGATAAGCATTTGGGTTCATATCTAAAAAAAACAACTGGTGCAGATATGTTGTTGTGGAATGCGGCATGTATTGTGCATGAAGAATTTAAGGCTCGTGGTTTAGAGAATATGCGTCAGCTTTATCCTCAAGCGGCAGTCCTAGCTCACCCGGAATCCCCTGGTCCTGTGTTAGAGCTTGCAGACGTTATAGGGTCCACTACGCAAATCATAAAAGCAGCTCAAGAATTACCAAATGAAGAAATCATTGTAGCCACCGATCAGGGGATTTTTTATAAGCTGCAACAGTTAGCGCCAGAAAAAACCTTTATAATTGCACCCACTGCGGGCAATGATGCTACTTGTCGCAGTTGTGCACATTGTCCCTGGATGGCAATGAATTCTCTGCCGAGTCTTTACGATTCTTTATTTAAAGAAACGAATGAGATTGTGGTCGATGTTGATTTAGCTGAACGAGCGATGGTGCCATTACAGCGAATGTTAGATTTTGCCACAGAAAATCAGCTTAAAGTGAGAGGTAAAGCTTAGTTATTGTTTTTAGCCGCTGAGGTCTCGCTGCAATTTTTCAACATCACGAATTTTTTGTTTGAGTCTAGCAAGTTCAGCAGGAGCGCTGCCTTTTTCAGTTTCGATGCGTACGGCAAACTGAAGTTGCTCTCTTGAAGATCTATAATCTCCAATTAGGCGAAAGAACTCGGCTCTGGACTGGTGTACAGCACTGATGTTGCCAGCCTGTCCCTGAGTATCTGCTAACTTGAACCAAAGGTTGTGGTCCTCTGGCCGCAGCAGGGCGTGCTTTAGCATGGCTTCAGCTGCTTGTGAAAAAGCACGAATTCCTATGAGAGCGTCAATATAAGCCATTATCAGTGGGTGGTTGTTGGGATTAATTTCCATATGGCGCTGTAAAAATTGAATAGCTTGCCCAGGTTCATTTTGAGCTGTATAAAACTCAGCTTGAGTAGCGACGTAGCTTATGCGGTTAGGGTCTTTTTCTAGCAGGGGTGCAAGTGTGTTATTAGCCAGATTGTATTCTTCATTTTCATAGTAGGCGACAGCAAGATTATACCGCGCTGCGTCCCGGTCGAATTTCAATAAGCTTTGGTGCAGTTTATCTTTTGATTGAGAGACATACGCCTCTTTATCATTAACGTAGTGACCGAGAACTCTAGATCGCACAACCTGATATTCTAAATTGTCTTCGTAGTTACGGAGAGGGTAGCGAACAGCCCTGCCTCGAGCGTCAGCGACACGAGATTCTGTTACAGGATGAGTTAACAAGAATTCAGGAGGCCGGCGTCCAAATCTATTGATAGCAACGAGACGCTCAAATAATTCGGACATACCATTTGGATTAAAACCAGCAGCGAACATCGTGTCTTGCCCGACTCGATCGGCTTCCGCTTCATTATTTCGGCTGAATCGCAATTGGTTTTCAACTGCACGTCCTTGAGCGGCAGCAATAGCTGCCTGACCGTGCCCAGCATCTGAAGTTGCCATAATTAAAATGCTGGCCATCATGGTCGCTAGTTGAGGAATGCTCCCTGCCTGTGCCTCATCCACGGTCCTCGCAAAGTGACGCTGGCTTACATGGGCAATCTCATGGGCCATGACGGAAACAAATTCTGCCTCAGTCTGCGCATTAAGAAATAAGCCAGTGTTTACACCGATTATTCCTCCGGGGGCAGCAAAAGCATTTAAATCTTCACTATCAATTACAACGAACGACAGACGATGATCCTTAAGCTGGCTGCGTGACGCCACCTTATAGGTAACGTTTTCTAAATAGTCATTAAGAAGCGCATCAGGGATTGTTGGAGCACTGCGCCTTATTTGGCTGAGAAATTGCTGGCCCATCTGGTACTCGTCGTCCAGAGAGACGGTTCCTGAGATTCGGTCGCCGAGCGAAGGTAATTGCGATTGTGCTACGGCCGGAAGGCTGAGAAATCCAGCAAGTAGTGCCATATAGGTCAAATAAAAGGATGGTTTCAGCAAGTGAGAGAGCATAGTTTTATCCACATTACTGCGTGACCCACAGAGTACCATAAATAATTCCACTTGATTAGATGCAACATCTTATCGTCCGTTAGACTTTAGGGCGCGAAATTACGGTCATATTCCATGAATAATGGGCTTTCTGGCCGATAGCTTGGTAAAATCATCAAATGAGTATAAATGTCGATGTAGAGATAGATCTATCAGGGCTGGAGTGTCCTATGCCGTTGTTGAAAGCAAAATTGGCATTAAATGGTATGCAGCCGAAAGAAGTGTTGAAAGTTGTAGCGACCGACCCTGGGTCAGAGAAGGATTTTCATCTCTTTGTAAAACAAAGCGATCACCGGATTCTTGATTTTCAAAAAGATGATAGTGCTTATTTCTATTGGATTAGAAAAGGCTAGGGCTCGGGAGCTCCAATCAATGAAGAAGCTGCTTAATGATTTTATTGATCGTTATTTTCACGATGAAGAATCAATTATTTTAGTAATCTTGCTTTCCGCCGGTTTAGTTGCTCTTCTCCTGCTCGGAAGTATTCTGGCTCCGCTCATAGCGGCAATAATAGTTGCCTACCTTATGCAGGGTTTAGTTAACCTTTTGCTAAAATACAATTTATCGGATCGCTTGGCATTCTTGCTTGTATACACATTATTCATTAGTGTATTCCTGGTGGTTCTGTTATTCCTTCTGCCTCAGGCTGGTAGCCAATTTCGTCGTCTGGTTACTGAATTACCAAACTTAATTACTCAATGGCAAAGTAGCCTCCAATTGTTGTCGGAGAACTATCCGAGTTTGTTTTCGGAACAACAAATCGATGGCTTTATTGAAGGACTGGCTGGTGAGCTAGGTGGATTTGGACAGACTATTCTGGAATATTCACTGGCTAGCCTTCCAGATATCTTCGCTCTGTTTATTTTTATAGTTTTGGTTCCGGTTCTTGTTTTCTTTGTAATGAAGGATAAGCAAATGTTGGTGAGTTGGGCAGGTAATTTCCTGCCTCGCAACAGACCTCTGATGAGTGGTATTTGGCAAGAAATGGACGAGCAAATATCAAATTATATTCGAGGTAAAGCTGTTGAGATCCTTATTGTTGGGAGCGCTAGTTACTTAACCTTTGTGATACTGGGTATCAACTACGCAATATTATTGTCTGTGTTGGTGGGCCTGTCTGTAATTGTCCCGTATATCGGAGCTACAGCAGTGACCGTGCCTATAGCAGCAGTGGCTTATGTGCAGTGGGGAATTGGAGGTGAGTTTTACACCGTATTAATTGTTTATTTTATTTTGCAAATTATAGACGGCAACGTGTTGGTGCCTATAATTTTTTCTGAAGCTGTGAATTTGCACCCTGTAGCCATAATCGCAGCAGTGCTCGTATTTGGCGGGGTTTGGGGCTTAGCAGGCGTATTTTTTGCAATTCCCTTGGCAACATTAATTAAGGCCATAATCAATGCCTGGCCCGGAAAAATGCAGACCAAGCCACTCGAATCATCAACTGCGTGAGATTTTGGTTGAATTTTCGGCAATGTGGTAAAATGAGCCATCAGCCAATTAATTGAGAACCAATTAGAAATCAATATCGAGTCTAGTGGCGAAGAA
>Ga0302135_10001019_pt1 | contig 16854 bp, 12 predicted proteins | sample CBN3_surface_MG_FD_203119 | JGI IMG/M metagenome (GOLD analysis project Ga0302135, IMG submission 203119) | Marine microbial communities from Western Arctic Ocean, Canada - CBN3_32.1 | ecosystem: Environmental > Aquatic > Marine > Oceanic | place: Canada: Western Arctic Ocean | collected...
GTGGGGAGACAGATACAGGCGGGCGGTTTGAGTCATTCTCTGTCCCGTCATGGGAAAACCCAGCTATCGACCCCAATGAAATCTATGCTATGCGGGACGAATTAACAGAAGCAGAGTATAAACAACACTATTTAGCTGAATGGGCAGATGATGATGGACAGGTCTTTAGGGGGTACGAGAACCTATTCACCTCAGAAACCCCACTAGTAGCAGATAGCCAGTACATAATGGGACTAGACATCGGTAAGATGCACGACTTTACAGTAGCCTACGTAGTAGACATTAAGTCAGGGCATTTCGTAGACATGGATCGCTTTAATGGGGTGGACTACACCACACTAGGACCACGTATTGCCAACCTGTACGAGAAATATAATTGCCAGACAATCCATATGGATGCCTCTGGAGTAGGTGAGCCTGTCCAGGATATGTTGCGCCAAGAGGGCTGCTCGGTGTCTCCGTTCAAATTCACCAATAACTCTAAAGCGCGGATTATAGCAGGTATGGCCTCCGAAATTGAGCATGAGCGTGTACAATTCTTAAAAGGGGACACTCAGCTTTCAAAGGAGTTGAGCTTGTATGAAGGCAAAGTATTAGCTGGAGGAGCTATCCGATACTCCGCGCCATCAGGTTATTTTGATGATTGTGTAATTGCAGCGGCGTTAGCGATAGACAAATTAAAACGAAGAAGGAACACCTCACGGAGTGCAATGCGTGGGAATTACCTTACATTCGGGTCAGGTAAAAATAAATGGTAACTGGCGATACAACATATAACTCTCAGGATACTGAGTACCAACGATTCCTTACATTAAAGAATGAAATTTACCAAGGGTATTTTGCTGCAGTTGAACTGGATAATGAGTATTACAACTTAGATTACCCCAACCAAAACCAAATTATTCCTAAAGAGTGGGGACAACGGGGCATTTCTCCGACAATCCCACCAACAGCACGTAACGCAGTAGACAATCTGTCGGACCATATCCTGACATCTCCTAAAGTATTTGTCCCAGCACGCCCTACTGATGAGGATCTGCAACAAGAACAGGACTTAGCAGAGCGTAAGCGCCAATTTATTCACGCATTCTGGCACCAAATTGCCGTTCAACAAGGCGGACCACTCAATAGAGCCAAGAAACAGGCCATTAAAGATGGGCGCATCATCCTTAAAAAGACTTTACGGTGGGACTTGATTCCCGACGAGCCAACCTCCACCGCAACACGGAAGGAAAAGAGTTCCTACCGTAAAGTAATGAAGAACCTAGGGCGTAGTGAGCTAATATGGAGCGTTAAAAACTGCCCTACTGAGACTATTCTGGAAGACCCAGCAGATTGTTATAATCCAAAGTACGTATATGAGTTCTATAAAGTATACGCATTAGATGCACGCGAAATGTACCCTGAGATGGAAGAACATCTTGCATCATATAAAGACACAGACAAAGTAGATTATGTGGAAATGTGGACTAAGCCTAGCGGTTCGAGTCAGGGTCGCTATGTAATCTGGTGTAAAGGAGAGCGAGTACATGACGATGTTAACCCGTATCACTGGGAAACAGCGATGTCGACAGAGGAGTCTCCCCGCTATGACGGATATGTTCCGTATGCTATTAGGGACACTGGGTGGGGCGAGTTCTCGGCGGAATCCAAGCCAGAAGAAAGGTACGTTGGTGTACTACGCTACGCTCATCCAATGCTTGAGACGGAAGCTAGGCAACTTACTGCAGTCGATATTCAGATGCGATTCTCCACATTTGCTCCAGTCGTTACAAGAAACATCTCAGAAGATACTGACCAGCCTATTGAGATTGGGCCAGGTAAACGTATCAACCTTATGGACGACCAAGAAATCGAATTCAGATCGTTACCAGATGTTCCTGTTAGCGCATTCCAACTTATTAACAAGGTCCATGAGTACACAAATGAATTATCAAAAGCGTCCATCCTGTCGGGCTCGGCGCAACGCGGAGTAGATACAGCTACAGAAGCCGATATGAATGTCCGTAACGCAGCATCTAAGCTACAAGGTCCTATAAATGCCTTACGGTCAGCGATTATGGTGGTAAACCGTTGGGTATTCCAAGACATAGAGAACATAATAGAGGCCCCAGTTACTGTATATGGCGGTATGAAGGGCACTCCTAGCTCAATAGAAATAGCTCCAAAAGAGATTGGTGGCTTCTATGAATCGTATGTTGAGCTGGATACAAGCGACCAAGCGTCACTTAATGCTAGAAATGCACGTCTATGGGCAGACCTATATTCTGTATACCAAGGAACTTTGTCTCCTCAAACAGCTATGGAAAAAGGTGGCATCGAGAATCCGCAGGAAGAAATGATGAAAGCGTCAGTAGCCAGATTGTTCTTATCAGAACCAGCCGAGCAGGTACGTACTATGATGATGCTTACTAATCTTGGTGGGCAGGCTGAGGACATCCTTACTGCATACCGTAATGGTATTATGCAGGAACAATCAGCACAGCAGGCAGGAGCACAGGCAGCAGGAGCACAGCCACAGCAAGGTGGCGTGAACCAAGCTACGCGGCCTACTCAAGACCAGATGATGAATCCAGCACAACCAATCATTGAAGAATCCCAAGAGAACGTACAAATAGATCAGGCGCAGGAGATGTTCAGATAATGTCAGGAGAACTTTCTAATGCAATGGTTGACGCAGTAGGGCAAGCAATGGCAATGAATACAATGTCGCTTGAATATATTGCTGATGCGTTTGCTACACCCGAACAACGTGATTTGTTTAACGCTACCCTCCCTGAGATTATGCAGACCTTTGATTCACACGGCCACGGTAAGGACATTAGGTTCTGCCAGGAGCCATTCTGTGTAAGTGCAAGGAAGACAATTCAGGGTATAGTGGGACAACAGATACAAGGCATACAAGGTGCGTTAGCTAACCCTCAAGGCGGCATGTAATGACTGATTATGGTGAAGACTTTAACCGCAAAGAGGCAATAAAGATAATAAAAGCTATTTCTAAAAGCTATAACGAAGCTAATGGTAAATCTATTATTAGAGGGAATACAGAAATTGTCGGAGCAAGAGACTCACAATTATGGGATAATCCTTTGGTACCATATTTAATTGATGCTGTAGAGAAGGCTTTATATAGCGGAATGTCGGCTAGTGAGGTAGAGGATGCCGTACTAAATGCAAGTGACAACATCCCGCTTCAGCCTGAAGGGAATAAGGCTGAAAAGGCAGAGGATATAGCTCAAAATAACATTGCTAAACACTTAGCTCGCTCTATTCCAAGTAAAGGTAGATCAGATAAAGAATTAAACATTGAATATACAAAGTTTAAAAAAGATTTTATCCCAGAAGATTGGGATGATTTTGACAATAAATTAAAAAAAGATGGGGTTCCTACAGCGCAACGACAACGCATCCTCACTCACTTAAAAAGTAATTGGGGCGGCGACGATGGGATTAAGCAAACAGTTTTAGATGTTGCAAAGTCAAAACTTACTGATGGGACAGTAACGAACTCGATAGAACTGTCATCAGAACTTTCTGCATATAAAGGAACAGGAACTCCCACTCTAAAAAATCTCTCAATGTTTCTTGTAATGCCTGAAATGTCCGATGAAGAAATGCTTGATTCAATGATAAATTTTTCATCTGAATCAGCAGCCAAGCAAGAAGAATTAAAAGTCTCAGGGCCACCTGCAGCTACGGAAACTGCTGAAGGCGGAGAGATGGGGCCAAGTCAGGCTGGCGCAGAAAAGTTCGACCAATTCAAACCACGAACCGTATATGAACAAGATAAAGATGGAAACTGGATTACGGGTGAGAAAACGGGGTATGGTGATTACGAACAATGGGTAAGCAAACCAACATTAGTTGATGGTGTTGAGCCAGACAATACTAGGCTAAACGAATATTACGATAAAGTAGAGAAGGAAACCCAAGAGAGAAAAGCCATAGCACTCGAGAAAAGTATTTATGATCGTACACGTGGCGATGCCGCGACGGATTACGGCAGAGATTTAGCTCAAGATAAAACTTATTACGACAGAGATTTAGCTCAAGAAGCGGCTTATTACAAGAGGGGTATAGATCAAGATGAAGAAGATTATGACAGAGACATTGAAAGAGAAGATGCCAAGCAAAGAGAACTAAATGCTCGTTATGATGTCCAGCGCAATCAGGATATGAAACGTGCCGATCTTATTATGCTAGGACAGTGGACGCGAGATGATGAAGTTGCCTACCGCAATAGAGAATGGGATATAGATGACCGCAGAGACGACCGACTCTGGCAAGAAGAACAGCAAGCTGAGGAAAACGTATTTAAAACTGGGCAACTTGCTATGCAGATGGGCCCTCAATATTTCCAGAGCCAGTTAGATGCAGCAGAATTTGAGAAAGATGTATTAAGAAATGCATCTGATTATATTGCTTCAGCGTTTATGCAGCGTGGAGAAGCAAGCCCATTCAAGGCGGTTACACAAGCTGACTTAATTAACGGGTTCCGCGCTAAAGCACGAGATATGATGCAGGCAACTGAAGCAGGGTTCAGACCTCCGCTTGAAAGCCCTGAGGAATTTGCTGCACAAATAGTTGGAAGTGCAAGCGGAAACGCTGCGTCAACTGTAGGGGCAGGTTTAGAAAAGACGTATAACCCAAACCCACAGCCAGAGGATGGTCCTAATACAGGTCCTAATACAGGTACGGGTCCTGCAGCAGGTAGCGATGGTCCTGCAGCAGGTAGCGATGGTCCTGCAGCAGGTACACCTCCAGCAGGAGAAGGTGGACCGCAAGGACCGCAAGGACCGCAAGGACAGCAAGGGCAGCAAGGGCAGCAAGGGCAGCAAGGGCAGCAAGGAGAAGAGCCTCCAGTAGGCTTCGGGAGAGGTGCTCCACCGCAAACCGTTCCAAGAGGAATATCAGAGTATGAAGCGGCTACTGCCCCATTTGCCGACCAAGGATTTGTAAGCCCAGAAGAAGCTGCAGCGCGAGAGTCGTTAATTGGTGGGAATATGCCAGGGGGCTTTATAAGCGGACCAGCAATGGCAGAAGGATCTGAATGGAATGCAGGCTTGCCTTCAGGCGCGATACGTCCACCAAAAGGCGGAGTAATACACATCCCGTCTAGCCCAACTCCAGGGAGTGAGTTTGAAGGTCAACAATTCATCCTTCCTGAAGAACCTACATTGCGATCTCAAGTATTTGGAATGCCAGCTAATACAGGTATGAGCGACATTGAGCAAATCAATATGGTATCAGGGCAATATGACGCACCTCAATCAGTGTTACCACCTACAGGTGGGGTGATGCACATTCCTAGTACGCAAATGCAAGAATCATTTAGCTATAGTGATGATGTATATGGGAACCCAGCGCAGGGGGCATATGATGCTCAACAAGCTGCCCAGCAAGCTGCAATAGCGGGAATAGGAAATCCTGCAGGAGCATATATGTCTGGGGTTAATACTCCTGAACAGAATCCATTTTATCAATACCATCCATCTATGGGGTATCAAGGGCCTGAGGAAGGGTCATTTAGCCTTACCGAAGAAGCGTTTAAGCCCCCTGCTTTTAGGCTTCCTACAACAAATATTAGACAAGGCGGCTTTAGTCCAGAAGGCAATAACGCTATTCCGTCTAAGAGACCACCGCAAGCACCAATATTTAGAGGGCCTACTAAACCCGCATATTATGATTTCGAGCTTTAGAAGGAGCACATTATGGTTATGCCGAATTATGGATTTAACATGCTTGGTAGTGCAGCAAACTATCAGCCGATTACTCAAAGGCAGATAGATGACACTGCTTGGCAGTATGCTACTCCTGCACTGAAGGCCATTGCCCAAGGGCAGTCTATGCCAGGATTCAGGCTTCAAGGTCGTGAGGGTCGCGAGATGCCACAGGCCACATTGCAGCAATTAAGTCGGCTAGACCCACTAGAACGCCAAGAGTTAGACACCTTTTCCAAGTCATATTATGGACTTCCAGGAGGGATTAATACTATTCAGCAGCAAGCACAGCAACGATTTGGTGGTACTAGGTCGTCTGCCCCTGCAACAATGATGAAACGCAGGCCAATGTTATCGCGCTCTATGGGTGCTCCTCCGCAAAGGGGCATGGGTTTTAGATCTACCGCGTTGCCGAGAGAGCCAAGAGTGCCACGTTCTCCAATGCCATCATCAATGCCTAGAGGGTAACTATGAACAACTGGTATCTTACTCAAGGTTCTGACCAACGCGATGCTGGGAAGGTCGCTGAAGCCAGAGTCCCTACGGGGAGAACCAAGGTGGGGACCGCATTTTCAGAAAAAGATGACCGCAACTTTGTGTTCCGTACTATAGGTGACGTAGCAGGCGCAGCCGCTACTGGATTTAAGGCAGTCGTGCCAGAACCAGTACGTAATGTAGGTGGCAATGTATTGCGTACCGCATGGAATGTAGCAGACACTCCATTATCACAACGAGTAGGATTTAAGATTCCTGAAATGCGCGGTCCTTTAGATGAAATCGGAAACTTTGTACTAGAGGAAGGTTCGAGGCCGTCTAACTACGGATTAGCCGCTGCATCATTCCTAACGGGTGGAACAGCCACTCCAGCCTTATTTGCAAGTCAAATGGCAGCTAGAACTGGAGCACGTGCTGCAGTTGCATCGGCTGCAAGACCTTTGACTCAACGACTAGGAGGCTCATTAACTAGAGCAGCCCTTCAAGGCAGTGCTCCTAAACGTGCTATAGCACGTATGGCAGGAGGCATTATTGAGCCAGCTTCAGGTCTTGGTACTCGCGGAATAGGTAATAGGGTGGGCGCAGAAGTAGCTACGGCTGCAGGTGCTAGAGGCGCACAGGAATGGGCGGATCAAAAACTAGAAGAAGCAGGAGCAAGTAAAGGATGGCGTATAGGACTTGGGCTTACTGCTGGGCTAGCAGGTGGTATGGGTGGAGCAATGGGGTCACGTCGAGCTTTGCAAAGCCTTGGCAAAATTGACGCTAACGAAGTTGCTGGGGTACGCGCATTGTTACAAGCAGCTAAGGGCGCTACTCCTGCAGAGCGACAAGGCATTTATCGCCGCGCTCAACGTGACGCATTACGACGTGGTTCAGTTATAGAACCAAGACCTCAAGAATTAGTAGATCCTGACTTGGGTTACTGGCAATACAACTCAATACCTAAAGGTAGTTATATTAACCCTAATCGACCTCAATCAATTGATGGGCTTATAGGTCAAAAGCAACTTGAGGCAGAAGCAAGGCTAAGCCAAACAGATGAAGCAGAACGTTTTGGAAACCAACGTGATCAGCAAATAGCTCGCAAAAATGTGATTGCGGAGCAAACGTATGGCAAAAGGTGGAACAGCTTAAGTAAGTCTGAAAGCGATCAGCTAAATCGTGAATATGATTGGAACGACGCCGAGTTAAATGCTCGTGGTATTGATGATGAACTATCTACCAAAATAGAAACAGAAGTTAATAATCAGCGAGCGTCAGCAGATAGAAACAGACTCACAGCTTGGCGTAATACTATAACCGATCCAATTAGGCGTGGGCTCGAAGGAATGAACTTGCTTACGCTTAATCCTCAAGCGCGGCAGATATATATTGGCTATGACGCAGCGCAGTCAGCGGCAGAAAATGTACGTTCGGGGCAGATGACTCAATTAAGTTCACGTTTTGGCTATAAAAAATATCAGAATGCTGCGGGAGAAGATATTGAAATGAAAAAGTCGTTCTCAGAACTTATTAGTGACGGCGAACTTCAGCTAAACGACTTGCCTACTACTGTAGTGGACAATAAAAGAATGTATGACTTAGATGCAGCGGTAGAGCAAGGTCTGCTTGAGCCTCCTCATAAAGAATTGCTAGAGGATATTGTTGAAATATTTGCCAAAGGCAACAATATTGAGCGGGCCAATGAGATTGAAGTAGATTACATCACTGGTAACACGGCTCTAGGGATGCGAGATCTAAAAACGGATCAACCATTATTAGGTGACTTCATAGAGAACGCATACTCAGCCAATGGAATGTTTAGCGAAACAGGCGCTAATCGTTCAGTATATTTTCCACGTAAACTTGCAGGAGATATCCAAAAAGCTAGGCGTGACGGTAGACCAGGAGGAATGGTCTTAGGTGGCGCTGTTCCCAATCAACCACGAGTAACTCTTGATGACGGGAAAACAATCAAGACAATGGATGAGATGCTTGCTGACGATAAGAACAAGAATACTAATCTAGCATTAGCATATGAAACAAATATTCTTGGTCTTATAAATGATCGTCTTAAGTCTACGACTGATGCCGTAAATAAAAAATGGGTGAATTCTCAGTTAGAAACATACGGTACAAATATGTCCGCTGTTATACAGGCAGAGCACCCTACGCTTGTGAAGCAGCTAACTCAAAGTAGAAATAAGTTGTACAGCTTAATTGGTAGGCAACGGGAAGATAAAATAATACGCAGTGTGTATGGCAAAGAACATGCACGCGCCCAAAAAGAATTTGTAGACAGAGTTAAAAAAGACATGGATGACATTCAAGCTGCTCTTGATGCGTCTGACGAGCCATTAAGTTTGGGAGTTCTTAAAGAAGAATTAAACCAATTACAAGCAAATTTCAGAGAAATGGAAAGTGTACTTACGGGAGCAAAACAAGGCGATTTAGCGGATTTCTTAGAACGAGTTAAGGGGATTAACGTTAATGAAGGTACTAAAAAGAAAAATGCAAAACGATTACGTATTAATGCTGGAATGATAGAAACAAGACTAACACGACACGCTAAAGCGCAAGCGGAGTTGCAAGCTGAATTGGATGATTATCTTAGGAATAACCGACCACCACGGCAAATGGAAAGAGGCGCGTATCCTGCGGCTTACACTGCTGGGTTAAAAAAACAAACAGCTACATACGCAAGGCGTATAAATAAGTTAAATGCTGAGTTTTTAAAAATGACTACTGACAACGAAAAACTGCTTGCTGAAATTGATTACTTAGACACTCAAATTCTGAACGACGTAGCTTCTAGGACTCAGTTTAATGAATATGTATCTTCATTGCGCGGACAAAATAAAGAACAAGCCTCTGAATTGTGGGCAAGTATTCGTGCAATTATAGATCAAAAAACAAGCGAAGTTCAACTATCTACATTAAATCGTGCATACAAACGAGGCGATATGTACACAACCCGCCAAAAAGGTATGGCAGACAGAGCTAATGAACGAATTAAAGCTAATGTTGAACGTATTGAAAATTCTCGTGCTGAATATCAAAGCATTAAAAGAACGTATGATCGCGCATTGGAACAAGCTAAAAATGGCGTTCAGATAATTAATGACCAAGGCACACCTACCCCGCTACGGCGTACCATTGATGGAGATCCAGCAGGACGAATTTATGGAGAAGAATTTGCAAGGCAAATTGAACGGGACTTTAATAATGTTGGCCCGCTTGGTGGCTTCGGTAAAGCCGTAGGGAATGTTAATAGTATATCTCGGTCATTATTAGCAACGATGGACTTCAGTAACCCAGGAATACAGGGATTACTAGCAATTGGCGCACACCCATTAGCAGCCTCAAAAGCAATCTACACAGCTACGGTTGGCACGATAATGAATCCACAAATATGGGATGATTTTGTGTTAAATAACTGGAGCCGAACAGTAAATATTAATGGGCAAGATGTCAAGATTGGAATTAAAGATTTTATCGACTTAAATGGTAAGTGGATGAGTGCTGATTCTGCAGGTGAAATGCTGTTAAATCAGCCAGGCATACTTGACGCTTTAAAACGAACTGACCGAGAAATATTTGGTAAAAAGGTTGGGCTTGGTGCATTTGCAGAATTGAGTAACACGCACTTTTCTCGCCAAGGAAACTTGTTTCGCTACATGATGTTTACGCAAGCTATGGAAAACAAGAGCTTTTTAAACGGATTGGGTATCTCTGCGTCGGGGTCAGCCGCCCGAACATCGTTAGATGATAGGCGAGATATTGTAGAAACGATTAATAATATGACAGGGTGGACTAACAACACCCCTACTGATGTTGAAAAGAGCCTCTTGTTTGCGCCGAGATTCTTTAGATCGCAAATAGAAACCTTATCTAAAGCAGCATCTCGCCAAGATGCTGCAGGAGACTATGCACGTGATGGCATTGTAAAATTGTTAGTATTAGGTAGTGGCTTTGTGTTCTTTGCTAATAAAATGGCAGGTGAAGAAACTGACGTAAATCCTATTAAGTTTAGATCTGATGGGACTCCATATCTTAATTCAAACTTTATGAAGATTAGAGCTTTTGGTACTGACATTTCAGTATTTGGCCCGTGGCAAGGTATGTTCCAATTAATTACAATAGGTGTAATAGAAGGTCCAGATGCTGCATTAACACAAACAATAGAAAATAAAGCAAATATTGGAACTGGTACCGCAATAGATATAATATCAGGGACTACATATGAAGGAACTTCATGGCGACCAAAAAGTACAGGAGATGTTTTCAAATTAGGCGTTGACCTGACTAAGTCAAACGCGCTTCCTATTTCTTTCCAAGAGTCAATTGATGTAGCACGTGGTAAAGCGCCAGTTGCATCAGGTGCATTTGGTTTCCTTGGAATTAATGCGGCCCCCCTTACGGCGTTTGAATTACGTGAAAATGCAGCTACTAAATGGATGGACACCCTTAATCCTGACCAACGCGCAATGATGAATATAGCCGAGGGAACTGTCGGCTATTCTGAAATGTCTAAAGGGGCAAAAGGGTTATTTGACGAACTGTACCCTGAATACGATTCAGCATACTTTGAAGATAAACGTAAATACGCAGCACGTGGAGACAAGGATGCACAGAGGGCAATCGAAGCACACGATGTAGATGTAGACCGAGTAGAAAGACAAAAAGAGCTAGTCCGACGTGCTGAACTTGGAGCAGTAGGAGATATCGACCCAGCTACAGGGAATCGGCATCTAGCTATTTCACCAAGAGAGCTAGCCTCAATGGTCGCTATGATTGACCACGAATCATCAATTCGTAAGAGTCAGATTTATGGAGACATTGATTTCGGAGACGGCTCTCCTTTAGGGCAAGCAAAGTCTGCATGGTTTGCCATCTATGAAAACAATAATATTGGTGGGGTAAAGATGGATTGGAGCGGGGTCTCACGAGATCAAGAACAATTACTTGCATCACTAGAGCCTGAAGTGCGCGATGAATTAGAAGATTTCAATCAAAGCAAGCAGAAGTATTATATCGATCCATTACGTCCCATCATTGACGCAAAGCAAGTAGTACGTGAGTCTGGGTACTACGACATAGGCAAAGAAATATATGAACGCACCTTCCTGCCAATGATTGAACAAGCATTAGGACAGCGAGTGCCCACGGTAGATGGATTCCAGGACTTGTTTGAGACGTTGAAATACTCTAATCCACAGCAAGCGCAAATGTTAGCGCCTATTAATTCGAGCATTAACTCGTACCTTAGGCAGCAGCGCGAAATGTTTAGACTTACACGCCCAGAAGTTCAAGACGCTCTTGAAACACTCGGGTGGGTAAATCCTGTGTCATGATAGGCACAGGGAAGATATACTCTTAGAAAGGAGTTTAAAGTGGTTAATGAAACTGCTCCGATATCGGAATCAATTGAAGAACCAATCGAGACTGCAGATGATGCACCTCTTGAAGATGATGTAATTGATGACGTTGAAGACACAGTAGAAGAAACCGAACCTTCGGCCTATGACGAGGTAATGTCAGCCATTGAAGGGAAGTATGCGTCTGCGGATGATGTCGAAAGAATCAAACCGATGTTAGGACGTTATACCAAGACCTTAGATCAGCTACAAAACCAAACACAAGGCATGGTATCAAGAGAAGAACTGAGCGCAGTCAGCCAACAACTTTCGCAGATGAGAGATCTGTTAGAACTTGGGCTGAAAGATTCTGCACCTGATGAAGTATTAAACGAAATCAGGAACCAGCGATATGAGTCTGACAAGGCTTCAGATCGTACTCAGTTACGTCAAGAGATACTTCAAGAATTAGGCACCACTTCGAACAGTAGAGCTTCTCAAGGTGAGATTACTCAAGGAGAGGCACAAGTAGCTTCTCAACAAGTAATAGCATATGCACGTGGCAAGGGTATTGATGCAGCAGATATTCCAAACACTGTTTGGGACATGAAACCAAATCAATCCATGCAACAAGCCATCAGCATTGCTGAAGGTGCAATTGATGAATTAGTTCAAGAAAAATCTAGTAGTGCTCGGCGCACTCGTAAGAAAAGTGCCGACCCGCAGAATGGTTCTTCGCCTAATCCAGCAGCCTCAGGTAGCTCTCATAAGGGTTTAACTCTTGAAAAATTATCAAAAATGAGCCGAGATGAAATCAACAATATCCCTAAAGAGGTAGTTGATAAAGTCTTGGCAACACCAAGTTAGGAAATATCAATGGCTATTGATAACTTTATTCCTCAGATTTGGGCTAATCGTATTCTTGAAAACTTGAATGCGGCTCACGTTTTTGCAGATCGCTTAAACCGTGATTACGAAGGTGACATTAAAGCGGCTGGAGACAGTGTACGGATCAACTCAATTGGTCGAGTAACTATTTCTGACTACGTTAAGAATGGCGCTATCACGGCACCTGAAACCCTACAAGGTTCAGATATGGTCCTGGAAATTACGCAAGCTAAATACTTCAATTTCGAGATTGACGATATAGACAAATGGCAGCAGAAGCCAAAATTAATGGATGCTGCTACGAGGGAAACCGCATGGTCTATGGCTGATGCTGTAGACACATATCTAGCAAGCATACTGCAGGCTGGATCAACAAATAATGTAACTGGAGCAGCGGGAGCGGTATTAACTATCGGTACTGCGGCTCTTGAAACAAACGCATATGTAGCTTTAGTAAATGCAGGCGTTGCATTAACTGAGCAAAACGTACCTACTCGTGGTAGGTGGGCAGTAATCCCACCTTGGATGGAAGGTATGTTGCTTAAGGATGATAGATTCGTATCATATGGTACGGTTGCTAACCGAGACGACCTTAAAAATGGGAACATCGGGCGAGCGGCAGGATTTGATATTTTTGTATCAAACAACTTGTCCTCACTAGCAGGTGCTGGTGTGAACTACTACATCCAAACAGGTGTGAATGAGTCGGCTACCTATGCCGAGCAAATTGATGACACTGAGGCTTTTCGGCCTGAGGGTTCATTCAGTGATGCTCTAAAGGGTTTGCATCTTTATGGTGCAAAGGTCACTCGTCCATACGGGTTGTGCTACATCTACGGCACTGAAGGTACATAGGGAGGATAGATAAATGGCTATAACAACAGTCACGGTAACTGACCTTACCCTTAATACTGAATCCGCAGATCTCAATACAGCCGCTTTCGGTACATTAGGTACTTTGATAACTGCTGGCGCTGATGGTTTTAACGTTGACTTGAGCACTTACGGTGATAAGAAAATAACTTTTGTTTTCACTGATCAAGGTGCTGGAGGTGACGATATAACTATGGTTGCTGGTAACAGGCCCCCTTCACAGAGGGCTGATCTAGGTACAACAGTCATAACAATGGCTGCTAGTGATACTGTTGCAGTCTGTCTTGAAAATGGACAGTTTTTGGGGCGAGGCCTTGGTTGGTCTACTGGCAACCATGAGCAAAATATGGCAGGTACAAGTGCAGGGAACGCTACATACGTTTTAGTATTAGCTACCCCACGAGACCTCTAGTTTTGTAATATAGTGTGGTAGGGTAGAACATACTGGGGAGTAACTGCCCTGCCACATTTAATTAGGAGAAAATTATGGGCGCAAGTGACGCACTCGAAAATCAAATCATTACTCGTCTGATAGATGGCAATGGCTATCTAGTCAGTCCAGACACCACATACTATATGTCGTTGCATACAACAGACCCTGGAGACACAGGCACAGGTGAGTTAGCCTCTGTTAACGGGTATGCCCGTAAATCATATACAACATCAGGCGGCTGGAACGCTGCGGCTAGTGGTTCTACATCGAATTCAGGGTCAATAACATTTGCCGCTGCATCTGGTGGCGATTGGGCAGCAGCATACTATTTCGGAATTTGGAATAGTGCTGCAGGAACTTCAGCTAACTTTATACTTTCAGGAGCATTAACAGGCTCTCCAATAGTCTGTACAGATGGTGACGCAGTGCAATTCTTGGGTGGCGCTCCAGGAGCATTAGTTATTACCGTCACATAGGAGTAGGCAATGCCAACAGTAAACGGCCCAGATGAGATTACCGATTTAGAAGCAGGTAACGATAAAGTCTTTTATAGCGATAGTAGCGGTGACGTTACTGAGGTTGCCCTCGGTGCGGCTGCTACTGTTTTAACTTCCGCAGGAGCCACTAGTGCTCCTACATTCGCAGTAATACCTGCCGATGCTACTGTTGGCGCTAACAAGACTATGTACACCAATAACAGTGACGTAGAATCAGGCGTTGCTTTTGGTGCTGCTGGTACAGTGCTGACGAGTGGTGGTACTGACGCAACTGCAACCCCACCTACATGGGCAGTTCCTGCTGGTGGAGATACTCTGTCCTTCACAGCGAACGGAGCACTTACAGCAGGATACGCAGCGTCGCTAGACGCAGCAGGGACAGTCTCGGCGGCAGCGGATACTCTCGCTGGAAACACTGTAGGCACTACTCCTTTTACGAATTGGGAGTTGCTTACTGGGCCAGCGCAAAAAGGAAACAGTACATCAGTGTATGACCCAGAAAATGATGTGCATGTAGTAATGGCGCAGAGCTATAATGGCGCCGGCGGTTCTCCTTATTATCACGGCATTCTTGCTAAATGCGTAACTAGCAACAGCAGTGATTTAACATACACAATTACTTCTGCAGCGTCCGCTAGTTTAGCAGTTGGTGTGAGCGACGATGGGAACAATACATTTGACCTATGTTGGGATATTGCAGGACAAGTTGGCTTAGCTTTTACACGGAATGCAACTACGGGCTATCTATATGTATGCCCCTTTACAACGTCAGGAAGCGGAACTAGCGCGGCTGTAACCTTTGGTACAAATACACTTGTGGCATCTGGCGCTAATTACAGCGGAGGCTTGGCGTATATTGACGGGCTTGGCAACTCAATTCTTACTTACGGTAATAGTGGCGGGTTGTATGCGGTAGATATTACTCCAGCAGGAAGTGGTTCGACAGCCGCCCCTACAATTGGTACACCAGTACAATTTTACACTGTTGCAATGAATAACAATGATAGAGGTGTATATCCTGCATACGATGTTGGAAACGATGCAATTACAGTTGTGTGGTATGACGATACCTTGGGCTATATGTATTATGTAGTTGGCACTGTCTCAGGGGGATCTACAACATGGGGAACTCCCGCTTCTTTTTCGGCAGAGTTACCCGCAGATGCAGGAATTCTTATTGGGTATCGTAGTGCTGATGACAAGTGGATAGCTGCGTGGTCAAAAACAAGTAGCAATGTATTAGTTACTGCTTGCGGTACGCGCTCTGGAACTACTATGTCTTGGAGTGTAAAATTGTTTACGTCAGCGGACACTGGTTGGTATAAATGGTCGAATCTATGTATGCAGCGGAGAGACGACGGTCTCGGGCGGGTCACTGTTGTAGGTTACGAAAGGGCAGGATATGGCTATGTCAACTTTATAATTACTTTGGGTTTATCAGGTGGTCAGTATGTACTTGATTTAAGCACTTATACACAGCTGCCAAATCCAAATGGAACTGGTATTACAAACGGCGGTGGCAATGCTGGCTGCGGAGCGTCATACAGCCCTGATACGCAGCGATACGTCATTAACGCTTTTGCGCCGTATGCTCCTACAGCCGCAGGTATATATGCACCAGTAACAGGCGCAGACAATACCGATTTTACAATCGGGGTAGCACAGACAAGTGTGACAACTGGACAAACTGTTGAAGTAAAATCTATTGGGACTACTACAACAGCAGGAATGTCCCTACTAACACCACGCGACAAAATGTATGTTCAGGCGAATGGAACTGTTAGTTCTGTATCAACAAGCCAACAAATTGGAGTTGCTACAGCAGCCGACACGGTGTTAATCACAAAGATTGGAACGAGTATCACATGATTCTAGTACGCAAAAAAGCTGATAACGGTATTTGGATGTCGTTTGAAGATTCAGACACGGTAACTATAGACGCAAACGGAACACATGCAGTAAAGCAGGAGCTACCTCCTTTTACTAGCGTCGATTATGAGTTAGTAACTGGTGTTTCTGACCCTGACAATAATGCTGCTTATGGAAACGGTGTGTATACATGGGACGGTTCGGCTTGGGCGCTTGTCAATTCAGCGCACAAAACAAAAGTAGACGCTGAGATTGCTGCATCTAAGGCTGAAATGATCAGAATGAAAGCAGACAATCCGAGCGCATAGATAGGAGCCTGACATGGTATTACAAGTACAATACTCTGGAACATTAACCACTGATGGTACCGAGCAGACATTGAATACGTCTGTGTTCGTAGGGGTGCATGTAGTCCAGGTTGACCTATCGGCTATGCAAGCAGCGGATATTGTAGTCCTTAAAGCAAAGACAAAGGTACTCACAGCAGGTGCTACCACTATCTTTATCGAGCAAACATTTACAGGTGTGCAGACTGAGCCAATCGTTCAGACTGAACCAGTCACTTCTCCGTTCTCGTTTACGGCTACATTACAACGCACTGGAGGATCTGATAGAGCGTACCCTTGGTCTATTAACACAGTCTAGGAGTAGCAATGTCTCTGTCCTCAATCCTTTTATTATCTAGCGGTACATACTTACAGGCTGCTGGTACAGCTAATATTACAGTCAGTACTACTGGTACT
>Ga0302135_10001021_pt1 | contig 16815 bp, 13 predicted proteins | sample CBN3_surface_MG_FD_203119 | JGI IMG/M metagenome (GOLD analysis project Ga0302135, IMG submission 203119) | Marine microbial communities from Western Arctic Ocean, Canada - CBN3_32.1 | ecosystem: Environmental > Aquatic > Marine > Oceanic | place: Canada: Western Arctic Ocean | collected...
GGAGACCAGGAACATGACTCCGGTGCTCACTGAGGCAGGGGAGAGGAGTGCAAACGCTTCCTCTCGAATGAGTCCTTCTGTCATACGGGTTCCTGCCACAGGGGCTAGAGCGTTGATCCTGATGTTGTGTTTCGCGCCCTCGAGGCAAAGAGTGTTCATGAGTCCGACGACACCCATCTTGGCGGCACCGTAGTTGGCTTGGCCGAAGTTGCCGTACAGACCCGAGGATGACGTCGTCATCATGATCCGCCCGTAGTTCTGCTCCTTCATGATGTCCCAGACCGCCTTTGAGCAGTTCACAGACCCCATGAGGTGAACCTCTAGGACGAGACGGAAGTCCTCGATCGGCATCTTGGAAAAGGACTTGTCGCGGAGGATGCCAGCATTATTGATGAGGATGTCGACGGAACCCCAGCGATCCATGGTGTCGGCAACCATCTGTTGCACCTGTTCGTAATCCGCGACGTTCGCTCCGTTGGCGAACGCTTCTCCGCCGGCCGCGATTATCTCCTCGACGACTTGTTGCGCCGGCGAAAGAGAACCACCATCGCCGTGAACGTCGCCACCGAGATCATTGACTACCACTCTGGCCCCTCGCTCGGCGAGTGCGAGTGCGTGAGCCTTTCCCAGTCCGTTTCCTGCACCGGTGACGATGGCCACTTTCTTATCGAAGATAATTGGCAAAACTACTCCTTTGTGAAGCGCCAAGGGTAGGGCGAATTTGGAGCAATCATCCAAAGTTGGTTCGGCAGCGTCTGAAGCGAAAGACCAAGCTAGATTGGTTCGCTATGGCCGTTATATACGATCGGAAAATCAGATTCTCAGACGCTGATGCGCAAGGTGTCGTCTTCAACGCCAACTATCTCGTGTATTGGGACGACACCAATACCGACTACTTCGAGAAGATGGGTGTTCCCTGGCAGGAGTTCCCGGACCGGGGGGTCGACATGATGGCGGTGAACACGACCATCAATCACCGGAAGTCGGCCGTTATCGGAGATGTGGTTGAGACCACTTCAGAGGTCGCAGGATTTGGCCGGACGAGTGTCGAGTTTCGGCTGGTCTCGGTGAACAAGGCCACGCGGGACGTTCTCGCTGAGGGTTCCCAGATCCATGTGATGATCGATGCCGAAACGTCGAGGCCAACCGAGATTCCCGAGTGGTTCAGGACGGGAGTGGAGAAGTTTCAAGGATCGTCCGTCCCGAATCGCCCCGGTTCAAAGCGGTACACAGCTCCGCCAGAGAGCGGGTTAGACAGGGCATATGAAGATTTCGTCGTCGGGGAGTGGGAGGGCTTCGGCTCCTATCACGTGACGAAGGACGAAATCATCGAGTTCGCCTCAATGTATGACCCACAGGTCTTCCACCTCGATGGCGAAGCGGCGAAGGACACGATGTTTGGTACGTTAGTGGCGTCGGGCTGGCACACCGGTGCGATGATGATGCGCATGACTGTTGAGGAGCAGATTGATCAGTATCACTCGATGGGATCCCCTGGGGTGGATGAGATCCGCTGGATCGTCCCGGTGTTTCCCAATGACACATTGAGAGCCCGATCGAGAGCGACCGATAAGAAGCCCTCTCAGAGCAAGCCCGATCGGGGAGTCATCTTCATTGAGACCGAAGTGTTGAACCAAGACGATGTGGTCGTGATGACTGCCAAGAGTCGGGTCATCTATATGAAGCGTGGTTTTGGTAGGGCCTCGAACCCGAGTTAGTACATGATTCGTTGCAAGAGGCTGCGGCGCCAGGAGGCTCGTTCGTGGGTTCGCTTGTGAACGACTAGCACCGGTACTTGCAATTGCTCCATGAGGCGGTCCGCTAAGGAGAATCGCGCCGACTCTCTGAACGGGGCGCCCAACACTACGAGATCGCTGTTGGAGGGCACTTGCTTCAGACCCTCATCGAGGTTCTCTGCACGGACAACGGTGCTCTTGCCCCAAGCGTCACAGAGGGTCAGCAGTTCTTGCTGATGTTCGTCGATGAAGTCGACCTGGGCTTGGTCAGCGTCCTCGGGAAGCGCGTGAACGATCTCGATCATTCCCCCAGGTTCGATGAGCATGTTGGCGATACTCATCTTGAGTTCATCGACGGGTCCACCTGATCCGAATACAACGATGTGGTGCAAGGCACGTTTAATCCCCCGATAGCGGAGAAAGGCAGTGTCGGCGTCTATGTGCGTCGAGAGCCACTTGACGTCTGCGATGAACCGCTCAGAGCCTCGAGTATGAGGTGGCATTTCGGCGATCACGAAGTCGGCCTTGATCTCCCGCACATGGAGGGCGAGTTCCGTGCGGCTCTCCTCGTGGGGATGGCTAGTAGGAACCGGCGCCTTTTCTTCAGGCAAGATTCTGTCCCAGATCAGGTCTTCGTGGCGGGTGTGGCGCTCATCGAGTTGCACAAAGTGGAGGTGCCCTTCAGGGTGGAGGAGTTGATTCCCAAGGTGCACGAGGTCCGCTGCCTTCTGGGGAGTGGCTGTTTCTCGCGCCACTACCAATGTGTGTTTATGGCCTCCTGAAGCGATAGCTTCTCTGGTCGCCTCGATCGATCGCTCGTTCTCTCTCATACGCACCGCATCAAGTAGAGCGGATTCCCTGCTTGCTCTAGCACGACCAAACACTCGGTACCAGATGACTCCTCCACCCATGATGCTCAATGCTCCGAGGATTGGAACGGCCCCGAGCTGGCTCAAGAGTACGAGGGATCCCACGATGCCGAAGATTTGCAGCCACGGGTAGAACGGAGCCTTGAAGGTGGGCTTGTAATACTCGACTTTGCTTTGGCGGAAGGCAATTGGCGCCAGATACAAGATGGAGAACACGACGAGCTGGAATCCGGAAGATAGCTTCGCGAGCTCTGTAAGGGGGAACACCGCGATCAAGATGATCATGACGATCCCGGTCGCCAGCGTGGAGTTGGTGGGGATAGCGGTCTTGGGATTGATCCGTGAAAGGGCTGACGGAGCCAACCCGTTGCGCGCCATTGCGAACGGGTATCTTGATGCGGCGAGAAGACCTGCGTTAGCCATCGAAACGAGAGCCAGAATCGCCAGAATCGCCATCACGACTCTCCCGGTGTTACCTGCCACTAAGCCGGCGACAAACGCAACTGGGGTTTCTGATTGTCCGAGCGCCTCTTCACCAGCGACGCCGATCATGATGAGAGTGATGAGTGGGTAAAGGATCATCATCAGGAACAGGGGCACCACCATGCCTTTCGGGATGTTCCTAGTGGGATCCTTCACTTCTTCGGCCACCGACGCGACCTTGGTAACACCAGCGTATGAGCCGAACACGAGAGCGGCTGTCGCCAGCACTTTGAACTTCCCGTGGCTAAAGAAGGGTTTGAGGTTTGTAGGTTCCACAGAGAACCCGGCTCTAAACATGAACAGCGCTAGCCCAATAAGCACGAACACGACGACGACGGTCTGGGCGCTGCCTGAGGCCTTCGCCCCAGAGACGTTCAAGACGATCAGCAACGCTGCCAACCCGAGAGCGATCGGTTTGCCGGGAAGATTGAATATCGAGAGGTAGGCGCCGAGGCCAGCAAGGGCGAAGGAGGCCTTGAAGATGAGCGAGAACCAGACTCCGAACCCTGCCACCGTTCCCATCAGCGGCCCCATCGCTCGATCGATGAAGATGTAGGTGCCGCCAGCTTCCGGCATGGCAGTGGACATCTCTGCCTTGGAGAAGGCTGCCGGGAGGATGACAATTCCGGCAATGAAGTAAGCGAGAGCGGCCGCTGGCCCAGCCTTATCCGCGGCTAGGCCGGGCAGAACGAAGATGCCGCTCCCCAGCATGGCACCGATGCTGATCGCGAGCACGGCCCACAAACCAAGAGAACGCTTGAGGCCTCCTGCCATGTACTAAAGCCCCCCGATGCCGTGTGTCTCAGCCTTAGCTGAGCGGCCCATGAGTCGCCCGATGGCGTCGATGGGGCTAGCGCCCTCGTAGAGAACCCTCCCTACCTCGGTAGCGATGGGCATTTCGATGCCGTGAGATGTGGCCAGTTCGAGGATTGGTTGAGTCGACTTGACCCCTTCAGCCACATTGCTCATTTTATCGATGACGGTTTCGAGGGACTTTCCTTCTCCCAGACCGTAACCCACCGTGAAGTTGCGGCTCTGGGCAGAGAGGCAGGTAGCCATCAGGTCGCCGATGCCAGCAAGGCCGCCGAAGGTGAGAGGTGATCCACCTAGCTCGGTGCCAAGCCGGGTAATTTCAGCTAGAGCCCGAGTGATGAGCATCGTGGTGGTATTCATGCCATAGCCCATGCCGCGTGCGATCCCAGAAGCGATCGCCATTACGTTCTTCAGAGCACCAGCTACCTCTGAACCGACTACGTCGTTGTTCGTATAGACGCGGAATTTTGGGGTCATCAGCATCTCCTGGACACGGTGAGCCGTGTCCAGATCGCGGATTGCGATGACGGTGGCAGCAGGGTCGCCAGCCATGATTTCCTTGGCAAGGTTGGGCCCGGAGATGACTCCGATGACCCGTGGGTTGTGCTGAGGTAGGACGTCGCGGATGACCTCGGTCATCCGCATTCTTGAGTTTCGTTCGATGCCCTTCGACAGCGAGATAAGGGGGAGGTTGGGGGCTAGGAAGGGTGCAAGTTGGGTTAACACTTCTCTGAATCCGTGCGACGGGATCCCGAGGAACACTGCTTCCACTCCTTCGACGGCCTCCTCGAGCACGCTGGTTCCCGTCATCTCGGGGAGTGGGAACCCTTCGAGATACGTCGGGTTCGCACCGTCAGAAATGGCGGTAGCAAGATCTGATCGTCTCGCCCATATCTTCACATCTGAATGGTGGGTCAGAATTGACGCAACGGTTGTGCCCCATGCTCCTGCGCCAATAACGCCTACAGCCATGGGGGTAACTTACACGGTGTCGCTTCGAACGCGCACGAGCTTCTGAAAAAACATCAGGACGCCAACACCGACGAAGAACAAGATCGCTCCTGTCGCTACCTCACGACCGGTACCCAAGTCCCAGCTTGTGGGAGGTGTTCCCCAGGGCCATAGTCGGGGAGCGGTCCCGATCATGAGTCCTACTAGGGATGCCAGCGTCCGGTTATGCCAGCGGATGAGGGCCCACCGGAGGGCTCGTACCAGAGTAAGCACGCCGATCACCGCGCCTAGGGCGAATAGGGCCATGGTTGCAAAGTCTCTTTCGCTGGCGGCGGCTATTGCGCGGTCGTATTGACCGGCAAGGAGCAGGATGAAGGCTCCCGAGATTCCCGGCAACACCATGGCGCTGATCGCAAGAGCACCGCTGAGTACTGCCCATGTTGCGGTGGACGGTGTGGTGGCCGGTGTGCTGCTGATGACCAAGAGCCCAACTACCGCGCCCGCTGCCGAGGCTCCCAGAGCACTACGTTCCCAAGTCACTCGGCGGGCGACTAACACGATAGAGACCATCACCAGACCTAGGAAGAAGGAAAACAAGCGTGGCCTCGTGAGCGCCCCATCGAGCCAGTCATGGAGTGTATTGGATAGTACGAAGATGGCCGCCACGATTCCGAGGAGGAGCGTCAAGATCAGGCCCAAGTTGAGATGGTGATAAAGCTTGCCGAATTGGAGTTTGAAAAGGTAGCCAAGAGCAGTCTTGTCGGCGGAGTGGAGCGCTTCGATGATGGGTTCAAATACTCCTGCTACGAAGGCAATAGTGCCTCCGGATACACCCGGCACAAGATCAGCCGAGCCCATAAAGAGGCCGATAATGAACCGGCGAAGGAAGGATCGTTCAGGCATTCGATGGAGTTTACCGCCAAGGAAGCGGAATCCTCATGCTCCAGAGGCGCGGTAGAGTCTTGCCGATGCGACGGACGGTGTTGATGGTGGTTTTGGTAGCCCTTGGGCTCGTGACCGGCGCGTGCAGGGAACCGCTCACCGAGGCATCAACGGGCGCCGAAGTGTTTACCTACAGTTGTGCCCAGTGTCATGGCGCCTCCCTGCAGGGGCGGAATCCAGCGCCCCGACTGGCTGGTACAGACGCACCATCGGCCGACAAGCCTCGTGAGTACTTCGTTAACACGGTGACCCATGGAAGTAACCGGATGCCATCGTTTGGCACGCAACTCTCTGATGAGCACATTCGACGGGTGGTCGAGTTCGTTATGGCATCCCAGGGGCGGTGAGGTCGAGCCGCTCGGTTGGCACGTTCCATTCGAGGACCTCTGCCAACTGATGGGGAAGCGGACAGGGTCCCCGGTGGTAAAGAGTCGTAGTTCCCCAGTGCCACGTGATCGTTGGCACCGGCGCTTTACTTGTCGGGCCACAGCTGCCCCTCGGTCGATGATGAGGACGTCGGGTCCTGCCAAACGGGCTACGGCGGGCGCAACGAAGTTGTAGTGGGTGCATCCGAGGGCCAACGCGTCGGCCGGCCGCCAAAGGGGGGCCAACCTCGCGAGCGAGCATGGTCGATGGTGGCTGTGGTCCCGGGGACCGCGATGGTTCCTGTCCTGCTCACGGCTGCCGTAGGCTTGACAGCGGGCTCAAGGCCTACGAACTCGGTGTCCGGTTAAAGCTCAACCAAGTGGCGAAGTGCTGCAGCGGATGCGGTGATCCACGCAACGGTGGCCAAGGAAGCTCCCTGAGAGATCAGGAAGTCCGTGATCTCCACGGAATACTGACGTACCTCGCCCGTTCGGCGGTCACCGATGGTGGGTGCTTCTGGTCCGCTACATAGGCGAGGTCAGCAGTTGGTAGTAGTTCACGTACGGCAGCGAGAATCGAAAGGCCACCGAGCCTCGAGTCGAACAAGCCGATCAAGGGTTACTTCGGTGCCATGCGAATGCCGCCATCAAGTCGGATAGATTCGGCGTTCATGTAGCTCTGGGAGAGCAAGAAGTGAGCAGTGTCCGCATATTCCTCCGGCCTTCCGAGACGCTTGGGGTACAGCACCTGCTGGCTCAGGGACTCTCGCGCCGGTTCCGGAAGGCCAGCCAGCATGGGAGTGTCCATGATCCCTGGGGCAATGGTGTTCACTCGCACGGCGATGGATGACAGGTCTCGAGCGGCTGGCAGCGCCAGTCCCACGATGCCAGCCTTCGAGGCTGCGTATGCCGTCTGACCCACCTGGCCGTCGTAGGCAGCTACTGAGGCGGTATTGACGACGGCACCTCGATCGCCTGAAGCAGGATCCGGGTCATTGTTGGCCATAGCCGCTGCTGAGAGACGCATGCAGTTGAAGGTCCCGGTCAGGTTGATACCGACAACGAACTCCCAAAAGTCAAGGCCGTGCGGTTCGCCGTCACGATTTACCATCCGGCTTGGGTTGCTTACACCCGCGCAGTTGACGAGCGAGCGAAACGGGCCCATCTCGACAGCGGTGTCTACCGCGGTCTGGACCTGTTCTGAGTTGCGTACGTCGGTGAGTACGAAGGCCCCATTGAGTTCTGAAGCGATGGCCTCGCCGTGCTCCTCGTGGAGGTCGGCGATCACCACACGAACGCCGGATGCTGCCAGTTTGCGAGCGGTCGCGGCTCCAAGTCCTGAAGCGCCGCCAGTGATTACAGCCGATGTGTCGTTGAGGTTCATGGTGTCTCCGGTTGATGTCCCCATAAAGTTAGTCGGGTGGGCGAAGCCAGCAGGGATCAGGGGGTAACCTGCTGGTCATGGTCGATGATCGCTCCAAACAAGAGATGAACCGCTTGCTCCGGCGGATCGTCATGGCTGCGCTGCTCACCGGGTTTGGCCTCTGGGCGGCTTGGCGAATACAGAGTCTCTTGCAGAGCCTGTTACTGGCCCTGTTTCTGTCTTTCGCGCTCGAGCCCGCGGTCGTTTCGCTCGTAAGGAGAGGTTGGAAGCGGTCTAGAGCGACCTCAGCGGTGTTCCTTACGTCGGTTACTGGTTTCGTCGTTTTCCTCCTTGTGGTGTTTCCGCCTTTCATTACTCAGGCGTCGAGTTTGATCGAAGCCATCCCAGATCAGTTCGAGAAGTACGGACCCCAGATCGAGGCGCTGTTCGGCGGCCGGTTCAGCTTCGATGCCATCGGACAGTCGGTCGGGGGTGTGGGCGATCTGGTCTCCAAGTACGCAACCACCGTTGGCGGCAAGCTCACCGGGTTCTTGGGCGGCTTCGGCTCAGCGATTGGCACCTTCTTTACCGTCGTACTGTTTGGTTACTTCTTCCTGGCTGAAGGGCCACGGATGCGTACCCGAATATTCTCCTTCCTTCGTCCAGAGCGGCAACAGCAGCTCTCTTCGATGTGGCAGTTGGCGATCGAGAAGACTGGTGGTTATGTATTGTCCCGAGCTCGCCTAGCGGTCGCCTCCGCGATCTTCCACGCGCTCGCGTTCTGGACTATCGGTCTGCCTTCTCCAATAGCTTTTGGTGTCTGGGTGGGATTTGTGTCACAAGCGGTTCCGGTGGTGGGTGCACTCCTTGGTGCGATCCTGCCTCTGGTTGCCGCTCTCACAGTGTCCGGGGCAGCCGCTGGATGGGTGCTTGCCGCCCTCGCGGGTTATCAGGTACTTGAGAACTACCTCATTGCGCCCAGAGTCACGGCTCAAACCATGTCGTTGCATCCGGCTGTCGGGTTTGGGGCAGTGATTGCGGGCTTCTCGCTATTTGGTGCGTTGGGTGGCTTCCTCGCACTCCCGCTGGCAGCTATTGCATCGGGCTTGATGTCCGCCTACCTTGAGGCGCACCCGGTCACCGCATCCGACCTCACTGACGACGAGTACCAGCGTGAGGAAGTCGACGACGTGCGTCGCGAATGAGTGGCGGCCCCCTCTCGGGCGTACTAGTCCTTGAAATAGTGGGACTTGGTCCTGGACCCTTCTGCGGGATGATGCTGTCTGACATGGGAGCCGACGTCATCAGGGTTGATCGGGTTGATACGTCCAAAATGTTGAGTCTGCACGACCCTAAGTTTGATGTACTCGCTCGCGGCCGGCGGTCGGTGGCCCTTGATCTAACGAAGTCGGAGGGGATAGAAGTCTTGCTCGCGATGGTGGAGCAGGCCGACGTCCTGTTTGAAGGCATGCGCCCCGGCGTCGCCGAGCGCCTCGGCTTTGGTCCTGAAGCGTGCGAGCAGAGAAACCCGAGGCTCGTTTTTGGTCGCATGACAGGCTGGGGGCAAGACGGCCCGCTGGCCAAGACTGCTGGTCACGACATCAACTATCTAGCCCTCTCGGGAATGCTTCATGCAGTTGGCCGAGCCGGCGAGCCTCCATCGCCGCCGCTCAACCTGATCGCGGACTTCGGCGGAGGAGGGATGATGATGACTGTCGGTATCTTGGCCGCGCTCTTGGAGGTCAAGACCTCCGGGCGAGGCCAGGTGGTCGACGCCGCGATGTTTGAAGGCGCGTCCTTGCTTGGGGCGATGACGCATGGTCTCGACGCGGCAGGCGTCTGGACGACCGAACGAGAGTCGAACCTGCTTGACGGCGGGGCTCCTTTCTACGACACCTACCGGACGCTCGACGAACGGTTTGTGGCAGTTGGTGCGCTGGAGCCGCAATTCTTCGCTGAGTTAGTGGCGGGCCTAGGACTGGGTCCGCTTAGCGATACTCAGTGGGTCAGATCTGAGTGGGGAGTTATGCGATCACAGTTCACCGAGGTTTTCGAGTCCAGGACGAGAGATGAGTGGGCGGACGTCTTCCGTGGTGTTGACGCGTGCGTGAGCCCGGTGTTGACGTATGAGGAGGCAGCGCTCCACGAACACGCTGTGGCTCGGGACAGTTTCCTCTATCCGGACGGCTTTCGACAGCCGGCGCCTGCCCCCAGATTCTCCAGAACGCCTGCGCAGCCACCCGAGGCACCCAGTATTCCCGGCGATGACACACTGGACGTGTTGTTGGAGTTTGGGTTCTCACAAGAGAAAATTTCCGCGCTCAGCAATGCACACGTTTGCCGGTAGGTCGCCAGAAACTTTGGTTTTGCTCTACTATCGGCGTGTTGCCCAGAGGAGATGGAAAGATGCAGGAGTACACGTCGTCAGGAGCTACTGAGGTCGACCCCAACAAGAACGTTGCTGGTCTGCTTTGGGAGGCAGAAGCCGCTATGCCGGACCAGGCGGTCCTGGCCTACCGCGATGGCGACGCGTTTGTTGATGTCACCATGAAGGAACTTGCTACGAAGGTCCGTCGGATCGCCGCGGGGTTCATGGCGCTCGGCATTGAACCCGGTTCTCGGATCAGCCTGTACTCCCCTAGTCGAGTCGAGTTCACCTACTTCGACTACGCCATTTGGGCAGCTGGCTGCGCCACCGTTGCCATCTATGAGACGTCCTCTGCAGATCAAGTGGATTGGATTGTTGGGAACTCAGGGTCTGTTGCAACGATTTGCTCTTCGCAGGCTCAAGTCGACACCTTCAATGAGAGCGCAAGCCAACACGAGGCCAACAAGCACGTCTACTGCCTCGATACCGGCGGCATGGAAGCTCTGATGGAACTCGGGAAAGACATTTCGGACGAGCAGGTCCTCGCCCGCTCCAACATGGCAGTGGGAAGCGATTTGGCAACGCTCGTCTATACCTCGGGAACCACCGGCCGTCCGAAGGGTTGTGAACTCACTCACAACAACTTCGTGTGGGCTGTTGGTCAGGTTGGAATCTCGATCCCTGAAATTTTGAACAAAGACGCGTCGACGTTGATGTTCTTGCCTTTGGCTCACATCTTCTCGCGTCTCATCCAGGTGATCTCGGTCAGCAGTGGTGCCAAGATTGCGTTTAGTACTGGGATTCCTCAGCTCCTCGAGGAGCTCCAGATGGTCAAGCCCACTTGGATCTTCTCGGTTCCGAGGGTGCTGGAGAAGGTATACAACGGTGCTGCTGCAAGCGCCGCTGATGACGGCAAAGGCAAGATCTTCCAGGCCTCTGCTGCTACTGCCATCGCCTATGGTAAGGCGAGGCAGGCTGGTCGGATTCCCATGGGCCTCAAGCTCAAGTACAACTTGTTCAACAAGCTTGTATACCCCAAGTTACGGCACGCCTTTGGAGGCAACGTCACCCATGTCATCTCCGGAGCGGCAGCCCTTGGGGAGAGACTCGGCTTCTTCTACGATGCCATCGGCATCAAGGTATTTGAAGGCTATGGCTTGACAGAAACCACGGCGGGAAGCACCGTCAACCGTGAAGGCGAACAGCTGATCGGATCTGTCGGTCGGCCAATACCGGGCGTGAGCGTTCGTATTGCCGAGGATGGGGAGATCCTGATCAAGGGCCCGCATATCTTCAGCGGCTACTGGAAGAACCCAGAAGCAACCGCTGCCAGCATTGAGCCGGATGGTTGGTTCCACTCGGGTGACATTGGCAAGCTCGAAGACGGCTTCTTGTTCATCACGGGTCGAAAGAAAGAGATCATTGTTACTGCGGCCGGAAAGAATGTCGCCCCGGCGGTGATTGAAGACGGGATCAGGTCCCATCCGCTTATCGGACAAGCAATGGTCGTGGGTGAAGGCCAGCGGTTCATTGCTGCCATGGTCACCATCGATCCGGACTCGTGGCCGAGGTTTTGTGAACAGAACGAGATCTCGGGTTCCGTAGCGGAGAACGTCGATAACGAGGTGCTCAAGGCAGCAGTTCAGGAAGCCATTGACCGAGGGAACAAGGCTGTTTCTCGCGCTGAATCAGTGCGTGAGGTGAGGATCCTCCCGACGGACTTCTCTATCGAAGGCGGGGAGCTAACTCCCTCGCTCAAGATGAAGCGCAACGTCGTGGCTGAAAAGTACGCCGGTCTGATTGACGAGATCTTTGGGTAGAGCGGGATAGCCCGACAGCGACAACCAAGACCAGTCGGCCTAGCGTCGGGAGTGGTTCGGGGTATCTCACCTCGGCGGGTCAGACACGTAGGTGTGCCCCATCTGGCTCGCAAGCGAGCCTGTCTTCTCCGCTAAAGCGGGAGAAGAAAGCGCGTAATCGCTTCAAGTTATAGGGTCTGCTCGGATGGGGCAGCCCGAGAGAACCACCAGCCTCGAGATGACCCAACCCGACTGGCTGTAGTTCTACTTGGGTTTCAACTCAGGATGACGAGGAGCATTCCCGCGTTGAGGCTGAGGCTGGCTGGGGCTTCTGCGATTTCATTGGAGACGAAACGGCTGGTGCCAGGGACGACGTCAGCGTCTTCCACGTCCCATTTCAAACCGGTCGTAGTCAGGCCGATGGCTGGTCCCCAAAGAGGGATAAGCGAGATGAGGGACCCGACCGGTGCCTCTACGAGCGCGGTGTGGGTCAGTATGAAGCACTCGGTCTCGTCGTCGTACCAGCGAGGGTCCCACTCGGCGAACTGTCCTAGGACAGCTGCGTTGGTGAGAAGATGATCCAAGCGACCACCGAACCCCCCGATGACCGTTAGAGAAGTGGGGGAGAGTTGGGTCGCTGTGTGGAGCGCCAGCGCCAAGTCGGTTTCATCCTTGTTTTCGGGGTAGGTGACCACACCTACCGATGCGGGGACTGACGATTCGATGCTGTCCATGTCGCCCACTAGAAGGTCAACTTCCAGCCCTAGCGCCATAGCGTGGTCGTATCCTGAATCGGCGGCAATGACCACCCTCAAATCGGGGATGCGATCGAGTACGGCAGGGGGGATCGCTTCGCCCCCCACAACCACGACTATGTTCCGGTGCATCATCTAAATGACAAAATCGACTTACGTGCAGAGCGCGCGTAAGACCATTCCTATTCCTCCAAGTATCGGTTTAACCAGCCCAAGACTTCTTCATACCAATAGAGGGAGTTTTGGGGCTTCAGTATCCAGTGGTTTTCATCAGGGAAGTACACCAGTCGAGCATCGACGCCCTTCGACTTCAATACTCCATAGAGCTCGAGGCCGTGATTGATCGGGACTCGGTAATCCTTTTCTCCGTGGATTACGAGCGTTGGCGTGGCGTAGTTGGCATAGTGGTAGGAGGGACTCCACTTGTTGACCGCGTCAGGATCTTTCCAGATTTCCGCTCCTTGGGCACGTGCCAGACCAAAGGTGATATCGCTCGTGACCATGGAGGCCTGGTTCGTAACCGCTGCATGGGCAACGATCGCCTGGTATCTGTCGGTCTGTCCACCGAGCCATGACACCATGTAGCCGCCGTAGGAGCCTCCTGTGATGGCCATCTTTTCGGGATCAACGACGTTGTCAGCGATGAGGACGTCAGTAGCGGCCTCAATGTCGATGGTTGGAAACTCCCCCCACGCGCCCTGAATACTGTGCGTGAACTCATGTCCGAAACCGGTGGATCCATGGAAGTTCACAAGAGCAACCACGTACCCGGGTGATGCAAAGGTATGAGCGTTCCAGCGAAAGTGCCAAGTATCTCCGAAGGCCCCGTGCGGACCACCGTGGATCATGTGGACGAGCGGTCGCTTGTCCTGTCTGGGTCCGGGAGGGTGCACGACCAACATTTGCACTCGATCGCCCCGAGCGCCAGTGATATAAGTTTCTTCGATGTGACCGAAGTCGACCGTCTTCAACAGAGCCTCGTTAACGGAGGTCAACGTTTCAATGGCCCCGCCGCGGTCTACTCGGACCACCTCTGGAGGCGAGTTGAGTGACTGGCGGAGCATGACAACTCCCCCGATTCCATCAGGTGCTGGGCTGGAGAGGGTGTGGTTCATTGCAACCCGTTCCGGATCCTCTCCTACAGCCACTTTGAAGAGAAGGGCGAGACCTCTTTGCTCTGCTGTTACGAAGACATCTCCGGACTCTGGGTCGACAGCCATCTCGTCTGGAGTCAATTCCCAATCACTTGTCAGCGTTGAGAGTTCGCTCGTCTGGAGATTGATGGACGTGACGTCTGCGGGAGTAGCGTACGAGTCCCGTTCCTGAGTACGGAAGAAGTAGAGCGTCCGACCGTCGGGCGATAGCCTTGGGGCAGAGTCGTTTCCAAGCTCGTTTCTTGTTACTTCGGAGATCGGGCCGCCGGCTACGGCTACTGAAAAGAGGCGCCGGCCTGGGATCGACTCGTCCCTGTCGTCTTTGTCGACGGCGCTGAAGAACACGGTCTCACCGTCTGAGTCGAAGAAGCTTGCTGGATCTCCACCGGTAGACGGGAACGCCACTAGGTAGTTGGAGGCAGGAGTGAGGTCGCTGAGTTCTTCCGACTCGAGATTCAGGTGGAAGATGTGATGGCTGGCTCCGTCGGTCATCCAGGTATCCCAAAAGCGATAGATTCTCTCTTCGGTTACCCGCGCGGACATCTTGTCTTCCGACCGCTCTTCGAGAAGATCGGCTGTGCCGGTGACTGTTGGAGCGTCCTTCAGGAGCTGGGCGACGAAGAGGACACCTGAGCCATCGGGTAGCCACTTGGCGGTTCCTGCGCCCATCGGGAGGTCGGTGAGGACTCGTGACTCGCCGCCGCCCATCGACATAAGGTGCAACTGCGGTTTGTCACCGACTTTCCGGAGGAATGCCAACTGGGAGGCGTCGGGGCTTAGGGAGGGACTGGTAGACGAGACGGCCGACGAGGTAAGGGGGGTCAGGCCATCTTGGTCCACCCGGTGGAGCACCGTCGTACCCTCGTTTTCGTCGACGTCGTAACTGGTGACTGGAATGACGATGGCCGATCTTGCGACGGTCGGAGAACCCACTCGATCGAGTGACCATAAGATTTCAGCAGTAAGTGGGTTCATGCCCCCGAAATTAGCACTGCCGGACTGCTTGCGGTTCAGATAGCCGCCAGCGCCTGTGTGAGGTCGCCGATGAGGTCACGGTGGTCCTCGATACCCACCGACATCCGAAGACATCCATCAGTGATCCCGATGTCATCTCGCTCTTGCGGAGTGAGTTTCGAGTGGGTAGTGGTTGTGGGATGAGTAATGAGGCTCTTTGTGTCACCAAGGTTGTTGGAGATGTCGATCAATGAGAGAGCGTTGAGGAGAGCGAAGGCCGCGGGTTGGCCCCCTTCGACGAAGAAGCAGATGAGCGTACTGCCCCGGTCCATCTGACGTTGAGCCAGTGCACGTTGCGGGAAGTCGTCGCGGCCGGGGTACAACACACGACTGACCTGTGGCTGTTCGGCTAGGAAATCGGCGATCGCTGCAGCGTTTGTGCACTGCTGTGCAACGCGGAGGTCAAGCGTTTCGATCCCCTTTAGGAGCAGCCAAGCGTTGAATGCGGACATGGTGGGTCCGGTGTGTCTTAGGTACGTCTGGAGGTGGAGGTCGTAGAAGTCCTGGTCACACAGCACGACCCCGCCGAGGACGCGACCCTGCCCGTCAATATGCTTGGTTGCTGAGTAGACGACGATGTCAGCTCCCAGCGAAAGAGGCCGCTGCAGGATCGGAGTTGCGAACACATTGTCGACGACAAGCCTTGCGCCGTGGTCATGGGCGATCGCCGCAACACCAGCGATGTCCACAAGTTCGAGAGTCGGGTTTGCTGGTGACTCGAAGAACGCGATTTTGGTGTTCGACTGCATGGCGGCAGCCCAGTCATCTAGGTCCGAGCCGTCTACGAGCGTGTAGTCGATGCCCCAACCAGGAAGAATCTGCGTGATGATGTGACTGCATGAGCTGAACAGCGCCTTCGCAGCGACGATGTGGTCGCCTGCCTTGAGGGAGCAGGCGAGTGCCGCCATCACCGCGCTCATACCGCTCGCCGTCGCTACAGCTACTTCTGAACCTTCCAGCGCTCGCATCCGCTCTTCGAACATGGCAACAGTCGGGTTGCCGTACCGGCTGTAGATGAATCCCTCTTCCTTGCCGAGAAAGAGCTCCTGAGCTGATTCGGCCGTTTCGTACACAAAGCCTGAACTTAGGAACAGCCCCTCGCTCGTCTCGCCATGTGATGACCGCGTCAACCCACCTCGGACAAGGTGGGTCTTGGGATGCCAGTCGTTTGTCGCGTCACTCATGGGGGCGGAGTGTACGTGGCAGAACGGGTGGGTCAACCCGATCCGTGTCAGGATGAATGTCGAAGGCAATCAGTTCTCCGGCCGCTCGGAGCGACGCTTCGACCTCTTCAGGATCGCGCCCAGTTGCAAACACGAAGCCGAGGTACCGGTTTCCTTCGGGAAGCGCCACGACGCGACTTCCCAAAGCGATGAATATTTCGACTCCGGTGATCCCGGGGACCGCAGACGCTTCCACTACTCCTTGGGTAGAGAGCAGTTGGCCCGATGCTGGGATCGGAAGCATAAGAATTCCTGAGGCTGTGCTTGGTGGAGCGATCGGAAGGTCGCGGCCCAGACTGTTCATGATCAGTAGTTCCTCAAGGGAAAGTCCCGAGAAGGAGAGTGCCTGACCGCATTGGCCGCCAATGGAACGGGCGGCGACCTCGAGGACAACCACGCGTCCACTGACGATTCGAAACTCAGCATGAACGGGCCCCGACACCAAACCTAAGGTGTCGCAGATCATGGACGTTGTTCGTTCGAGTTCGGTGAGAACTTCGGGGTGGTGCCGAGAGGGGGTGACGTACAGCGTTTCTTCGAAGTACGGTCCATTGAGGGGGTCAGGCTTGTCGAATATGGCAAGTAGACGGAAGCCACCGCTTTCGATCACGCCTTCGACTGCAACTTCCTCACCGTCGATGTACTCCTCGAGTAGGAGCGCCTCATTGGGATTGCCACCGGTAACGGCAAGGATGCGCCGAACTCGCTCGATAACGGCCTCGGCTTCTTTGGGGTCATTGATCCGAATCACACCCTGACTCCCCGAGCGAGATACAGGCTTGATGACGCAGGGTCCGCCGAAGTTGGCGATGATCGCCTCAACATCAGCACCACGTTCGACAACCCATGTCCGCGGTTGAGGCACGACAGCAGTCAGAGCGTCACGCATCATGGCCTTGTTGCGGGTGCGAGCAATGGAAAGAGGGGAGTTCTGAGATAGTCCGAGCAGATCCGCTGCTTCTGCTGCAATGGCCACGCCA
>Ga0302135_10001024_pt1 | contig 16788 bp, 19 predicted proteins | sample CBN3_surface_MG_FD_203119 | JGI IMG/M metagenome (GOLD analysis project Ga0302135, IMG submission 203119) | Marine microbial communities from Western Arctic Ocean, Canada - CBN3_32.1 | ecosystem: Environmental > Aquatic > Marine > Oceanic | place: Canada: Western Arctic Ocean | collected...
GTGGTTCATGTACGAACCGAACATGATCCGGAAGGCGGTGCACACGCTGCCAGTTGACAGGTGAAGGACCGTCATCGCCAATGATGTCGGCCGCATCACGCAGAATCGTTAGCTGCACGTTGTCTGCTGCGCCAATCACCTGGTGGCAGGTCGCACAGAATCCCACAGGAGGAATCCCGGCGTTTGCCTGTGTCGTAACAGTTCTGTGACAGAACGTGCAGTCAAGCCCGAGACCTTCCATCGTCTGGCCGTCTGCCGCGATTCGGTCGAGAGGCAACAACGATGCGTGAACGGTGTGCGGGAAGTCGATCGGCTGGTCGTAGGTCTGTTCAAACCCGAGCACTGGAATAGGCTGGCCAATCCAACCTGTAATTAAAAACGCCCCAATAACACCCATAACCGCCATTACACCGAGGCCACCGATAGCCAGTACGGGTACGAGCATCTTGGGTAAAGATGACGATTTGGAGTTCGAGTTATCGTTTTCCGACGCCAAGCGTTCTTTCCAGTCCTAGCGAGCCGAAGCTAGCTACTAACGTAAAGGTAAGGGCAGTGTTTACTGCCACCACCTTGAATAAATTCTGTGCAAAAAGTCGGTGTTCTCGGATGCCATGAACAACGAAGCAAAAATGCCGATGAAGCAGATGATGCCAACAACATAGAGAGGCGCACGCATTCGTGACCATTTGGCTGCAATAGTCTTTGTGTCGACAACTGAAGGGATGATTGCGTGTGCCGTGAGAAGCGATGGGCCCGATACGAGAGCAAATCCCAGCGCAAGCCAAAGGAACTTGAGTGCAGTACCGACTTCGGCCCATTCGGCCGTGGTTAGGGGTCTAGGATCCATAGCCTGCTGTCAAAGCTCCCAATAGAAAAAACACGAAGGGACTTAAAGCATACGCGTCCGCACAACGCTTGTCCTTCAAAATGAGCGCAAGTGAAAACTATCACGAGTGATTTTTCAGTGTCAACAGTTCGGCGGGTCAATTCAGGGCAGTCACAGTACAGGCACGTTTTTTTATGAAAAAACAAGTTCTACTGAAGTCTGTAGTAGCAAGTACGGCTCGCCAACCTGATCGCCTGAGCCAAGAGACCATGGTGAACTAGAATTTGAAGGACGCAACCGCACGCCGTGATCGCCACCATGGATCATCAACGCCTGTCCAGAACCCGAATCCCCCACAACCACCGCAATTACTTCACATGCTGTTCCGCCGTCGTCCGAACACCAACCGACCACATCATGCGGCTCATCGCTCTGGGGAATACTTGGGATGGTGATCATCACTGCCGAGCGTGGCTCGCTCTGAGTTTCGAAAACCTGAATTGGGAAATAACCACAATTTTCGTTGTCCTCAATATCCAGCATCAACTGATCCATACCCACAGCCCTCACTAAATCGCAGAATTACCAACGTCGCCCAGCATTGTCCAGCAGCATCGCCCAACACTGTCATGCTGAATTTATTTCAGTATCTCTCTCCCCACATGCAGTGCGTTGTCATCAGATGAACGACTTCGAGCGAGGGGCGGTCCTACAACTCGATGTGATACCTGAGCGATGGTATCGCTCCAGAAAAACCGACCTTCTCATAGGCTTGCCTAGCGCGCGCGTACGCGTCATCACTACCGGTCTCCACAATCGCACCGTTCATTCCCGCATCTTTCATTTTACCAAGAACGAACTCGTACATCTGGGTCCCGATACCTCGACCTTGAAAGTCAGGCGAAACCGCATTATTGCCGATTTCGCCGACTAGCCTGTCGTTATTCATTTTGAATGTAATGAACTCGGTTATCTCGTCTTCGAATTCAGCCACCCACACTTGTGTAGGTACATCGTCCCTGCATGCGTTTGCGACCTGCTCGCGCTTTCTCGCGTCGGGATCCGTGTAGATCAGGTCGAACAAATCATCCCCGACGATGTCCCGCGACGATTCAAAAACCGGTTGCCAGGCAGCCACAGCGATATCGAGAATGGTGTCGAGATCATCGTGCCGGAACGTCCTGATATTGAGGGTCAGTTTCTTACCGGGCCCTTACGTTAGGCGTGCAGCGTGGGTTCGAACAGTGAACAGCTTTCAGATTTCGTGAAGTCACATCGTGATACACAACCAGAGGCAGTCCATCGGCTCCTATCGTTATCGACGTGTGCTGCCCAACCAGGTCAACGGTATCAACATCCACGCTGGTAGCTGATGTACAGGCGACATTCACACAGTGAGCCACTTCAAGTGACCCATTGAACGAATCGTAGTAACTGACAACTGCCATGCCATCCGTTCCAACTGTCATCGAGTTCCAGTCCCCGGCGCCCTGACTGGTGACCGCAGATGCAGTGGACCACGAGGAGCAGGAAACGTTCAGGCAGTGCGCCATCTTCAAGTCGTCACTAGTGTCGTCAAAGTAGGCGATCAGCCCATACCCATCACTTCCGATAACGATCGACGTCTGCTTCCCGATATCGCCATCAAGATCGACGGTTTGGGAGGTTTTTGTCGAGCAATCAATGTTTGTGCAGTGAGCAACTTTCAGTGCCGTATTCGTCACATCGTAGTAACTAATAAGCGCAAATCCATCACTGCCGATCGCAATCGAGGTGTACTGACCAACGTCACCTGATTCATCAACAATCGTGTTGTCGGCGGAAGAACACGAAGTGGTGTTGCAGTGGGCTACTTTCAAGTTACCGTTAGTGACGTCGTAGTAGCTGATAATTCCCAGGCCGTCTGTTCCGATAGCAATCGAAGTGAAGTCCCCGACATTACCGGTGGCTTCCACCGCTGACGTGGAACTGGTATCGCAGTCGACGGTTTCACAGTGTGCGACCTTGAGATTAGAGCCCGTAGATTCTTTATAGGCAACAAGCGGTAATCCGTCGGTTCCAATAATTATCGACGCGTGGAGATCACCGGCTCCCGTGGTTTCGACGATTGACGGCGTGAACGCCGTACATGCAGCGTCATCGCACTGCGCTACATACAACGACTCGTTTGCTTCGTAGGCAATCACCGGCAGGCCATCGTCACCTATCGTCACTGAGTTCCACAGCCCCGCATCACCCGGTCCGAGCGCAAGTGTCGTAACCACGTGCTTGGCCCTCTGGAACGGAACCGTGTCGTTTGATGTAAGAGTTGTGCAAAGAATATTTCCAGTCGCATCGATCCCGATAGCGATTAATCCAACACTACAAGACTGGTCAGAACTAGCGTAATCACCTACCGATGGACCCACGTCGCCGCAAACCCAGGACGAGCCGTTGAAAATAGGTATCTCGCTCGATCCACAGCCCATCCCCCCGAGAGTCGTGTTTAACGCACTCGGTCGATTCTGAACATCGGTCCAATTCACAGATGTCAGTGAATCATCACCGTCATCCAGTCCCTCAGGACGGTTGGTGATGTTGTCCCAGTCCACAGAGGCTGCGTTACCGCCAGAGCTAAGGTCGCCCGGCACTCCGGTTAGCGAAGACCATGGGATAACAGTCGACCCTGAAGTGACGTCCGTGGCAGTCAGGTAATCAGAATCGTGCTCATGATCGCTGCGAGCGACAGTGTCAGCTTCACCCGAGCCTGCGAAATCGACGAAAGCGACATCGCCTTCGATCGACCCTTCAGTCGTCAGACCGGGCCCAAGTGCCAACGCGCCCGACGCCCCGTCCCTGCCTCTGGCTCCGGTCGCACCTTTCGAACCGTCTGCACCATCCACACCGTCTGCACCATCCACACCGTCTTCTGCTGATGGTCCTGCCGGGCCGGGAAAGCCTTGAAGACCTGCAGGACCTGTAAGACCTGTGGAACCCGACTCTCCTCGGGTTCCGACTTTACCCTGCATTCCGGCCGGGCCTTGAGGACCAACATCCCCCTGATCACCACTACAGCCGCTTATGACCAAAGCAAGCACGGCAATGGCAAGAATCGACACTCCGAGTTTCCCGAATTTCGATGTAGAAAGTACTCGACTGTTCATGGATTTACACGCTGAATTACTGGTTAAAAGGAACGACTGAAGTTCATCTCGCGACCGCTAGGATTGTACTGTCGCCCAGAAACTTCCACGAATTCAAACCCAACTGGCAGAATGAGGCCCTGGCCATGTAAAGCTGGGAAATAACTGAAAAACGAATTCGTTGAGTTTCAATCTGCTACATGCCCGTTCTTCGCGATACCCTGTGTGATCTGGCGCGATCTGTCATGATCCGGAATGAGTCTCACGAGAGTCTGAAGGATCGGAAACAATACTTCGTCAGACTTCCCAAAGATAAGGACGACTTACGGATGGCAACAGTTACAGGCAATCGAATTACGCTGAGCCCGCGCGAAATGCCTTCTCGCTGGTACAACGTCGAAGCCGATCTACCGTTTCGCGTACCGCCGATGATGTCGCCCTCGGGCTACCCGATAACTGCCCGCGAACTCGCACCGCTATTTCCACGGCAGATCATCGAACAAGAACTCAACGCAAAGAGCCGAACGTTCAATATTCCGAAAGAAGTTCGCGAGGCATATCAACAATGGCGTCCGACTCCTATGTTCAGGGCCACAGCACTCGAACGAGAACTTGGCACTACGGCGAAGCTCTACTACAAGGTCGAAGGTGGCAGCCCTAGCGGGTCGTACGAATCAAACACAGCAATCCCGCAGGCCTTCTACACCAAAAAGGCCGGAGCCAAAGGAATCGTCACTGGTGGTGCGGGAGGAGTCTGGATCAGCGCGATAGGCCACGCAGCTGCGCTGTTTGGACTGAAAAGCCGGATTTATAGCGTTCGAAAACCAGATTCAGACCTGGCATGGGGAGATGCGTACGGCAGGGTATGGGGAGTAGACGTTCAGGCAAGTCCGTCAGAAAACACCCGGGTCGGAAAGCATCAACTCAAAAAACAGGGAACCGATTCAGGATCGATAGCAACCGCACTCGCCGAGGCATACGAGGAAGCGACGATCGACCCCGATGTGAAATTCGCTATCCCGACCCTTATGGGTAACACGCTTATCCACCAGACCATCGTCGGCCTCGAAGCTCAACGCCAGCTCGCCGCTGTAAACGAAGCACCCGATCACATCATCGGTTCAATCGGCGCCGGGTCTCATTTTGGTGGCCTGATAGCGCCCTTCGTTCCAGCTCGAATCGAGGGTCGCAACACCCGGTTCGTTGCGGTCGAAGAAGCATCAACTCCAAGCCTAACCCGAGGCGTATACACAGAAGATTCTGCCGATGCCGCAGGCCTCATGCCGCAGGTTCCCATGTACACCCTCGGCCGTGAATACGCGCCACCCGGCGTACTTGCCGGGGCGATGAGATATCACGGGGTAGCGCCGATCGTTTCATCCTTATTCAAAGAGAAGATCGTCGAAGCCATCGCACATGGTCAGATCGAATCCTATAGCGCCGGGCTCATGTTCACTCGGTCGGAAGGAATCGTGCTTTCACCACATGCGATGTACACCGTCAAAGAAGTGATCGAAGAAGCGCTGCGCTGCAAAGAAACTGGCAAAGAAGACACCATACTTTTCACGGTCACTCCCGCGGTGAGCACTGAGTCATCTCCATACGATTCACTACTCGATGGAGTGATGCACGACGAGAAACCTGAAGAAGTTTCACTGAAAAAATCTCTGGGCAGATTTATCGGTCGCGGGTAGATCACACACGGTCTTCGGCTCCGAAACCGCTTTACCGATGCTAAAGTTCCACTGTTGAAATATCTGCAGACGTTATCGTTCGCAGATTCGACTCACGTCCTGATCTGAAAATACGCGCCCGAATGCGAATCGAACATTGATCGACAATTACGATTTGGGCCACAAGGGAATGCCGGAGGCACTTAAAGATGGATATCTCCAAAGAGAAACTGGAGTGGATATACACCACGATGTATCGAATCCGCCGCTTCGAGGAGACGATGCTCGAGCAGACCTTTAAAGGAAACTCGATGGGTGTAACTCACCCCTCTGACGGACAGGAAGCACCTCCTACCGGTATTTGTGCACATCTCACCGACAAAGACTGGATCGGCTCAACGCACCGTGGTCACGGTCATTGCATCGCGAAGGGTCTCGACACCAGCGCAATGATGGCCGAAATCATGGGCAAGGCAACCGGTCAGTGCGGAGGCAAGGGCGGCTCGATGCACATCGCCGACTTCTCGAAAGGAATGCTTGGAGCCAACGCAATCGTTGGAGCTTCAATTCCTCTCGCAGTCGGCGCAGCGCTCACCGCCAAGTACAAGGGAATAGAAAACGAATCGGTTGGAGTTTCGTTCTTCGGTGATGGTGCCTCTTCACAGGGTGTGCTCCACGAATCGATGAACCTGGCATCCGTCTGGAAACTCCCTGTGATCTTCGCCTGCGAAAACAATGGCTACGCAGAAGCTACTCCATCCTGGTACGCAGTATCTGCCGAAGATATCGCCTCACGAGCAGAAGGCTACGGGATGCCCGGTGTTGTGGTTGATGGCATGGACGTATTTGCCGTTTACGATGCTGCAGGCGAAGCAATCGCCCGAGCACGAGCCGGCGAAGGCCCGACATTCCTCGAACTCAAGACATATCGCTACCACGGTCACTTCCACGCCGACGTTCCTCTGAACTACCGCACGGAAGAAGAAGAAAAATTCTTCCATGACAAAGATGCCATCAAGCACTTCGAAAAGACTGTCACCAAGCAGAAGCTGATGACGGCCAAGAAGCTAAAAGGCATCCGCGACGGTGTCGAAAAAGAAATGCTCGATGCAGTCGAGTTCGGATTGAACAGCCCGATGCCCGATGCTTCAGCCCTTTACGACGACGTATACGTCAAATATTCGAATCCCATTGAAGGTCTGCGATAGCGCTAGTCAGCCGCAGCTACACATCAGTCAAAACTAGATACAAAGACCAGAAGAAACCGATATGACGACCTCACAGGCAAACAACCCTCTAGGACCCGGCTACGACGGAGTAGCCGGAAAAGAACTTCGATTCCGTGACGTGTTTCGCGACACCCTGAGGGCAGAAATGATTCGCGACGAAGATGTGTTCCTCATGGGCGAAGACATCTCAGGCGGGTTCGACAAAGAAACCAAGGAACCACTCGACGCATGGGGCGGGCCGTTTGCAGCCACAAAGGGTCTGGTTCAAGAATTTGGTCCCGAACGAATTCGAGATGCACCGATTTCTGAAGCAGGTTTCGTTGGCGCAGCCGTGGGTTCAGCTCTCACAGGCCTTCGACCAGTAGTCGACCTCATGTACTTCGATTTCGTAACTGTAGCCTTCGACCAACTGCTATCGAACGCAGCCAAGAGTCGCTACATGTTCGGTGGACAAACCCGGGTGCCCCTGACCCTGTTTGCACGATCTGGTGCAGGCACCGGTCACGCCGCCCAGCACTCCGAGAGTTTCTACTCGATGCTGGCGCACATCCCAGGCCTGAAAGTCGTTGTGCCGTCCGATCCCTACTCAGTAAAAGGCCTGCTCGCAGCCGCTATTCGTGACGACGACCCCGTGTTCCTCGTCAACGACAAGAAGCTAATCAACCTCACAGGATTCGTGCCTGACGAGGACTACATCATCGAGCTTGGCAAGGGTCGTTATTTGCGACGCGGAACCGACGTCACACTCGTTGGTATGTCATACACGTCGATCGCCTGCCAGAAGGCTGCAGATCAGCTTGCCGAAATCGGTATAGACGCTGAAGTAATCGACATGATGTCGCTTTCGCCGTTCGATGAAGACATACTCATCGAGTCAGTTTCGAAGACCAACAACGTAGTCATTGTTGACGAGGACACCCCTCGTGCATCGATGGCTTCAGAGTTCGCCGCCATCATCGCCGACAAGGCATTCGATTCACTCGATTCCCCTGTAAAACGAGTCACCTCCCCGCACGCCCCTGTCCCATACAACCGGGACCTCGAGAACGCCTTCATGCCCCAACCCGAAGACGTTGTAGGAACAGTGAAAAACCTACTCGGCCGCGAGTAGGCACTCGAACCAAGTCAGAGACTAAATATAAAACCGGGCAGCCCTCACGAGCTGCCCGGTTTTATATTTAGCGTCCTGAACTCCGTCACCGGAGTCGGGTTCTCGGTCAACGGGACAACACCACGTTCTATGCCCTTATTCCTTCTCCCTCAGGGAGAAGGTTAGGTTGAGGGGGAATGGGATTCTGCCACACCCCTCAACACTCAGAGAACGCAGCACGCCTCCGCTGAAAACGCGGCACGCCGCCTCATCCCACGGGCATCTGGCGATTGGTCATCTTTCGACCTGTAGCCGCTCGCTCTTCTCCACCACCGGAGAAAATCTTGGCACCCATATCGATAAGAACCTGCAGGTTTCCAGCATCGTCCTTGCTCTTGTCGTTCCATGAACATAGGAAGCTTAGGTCGTTCGCATCGGCCGCGTCCTTGATCTGGTTTCGCACCCGATCCATCTCTGGCGGGTATGGCGGGTCGTGAGCATCGGAGTTACCGAACGACATACCCATGTCACCCGGGCCCCACTCAACGAACGCCAGTCCCGGCACCCGGCAAATAGCATCTGAATTCGCAGCCGATTCCTGGTTCTCCAGCTTTAAACCCAGAAACAGCTCGCCATCTGGGTTAAGAGGCCACGGATCGGCAATTTTCGTGTATTCCTGCGCCGTAACGCCCCATATTTCTGCAGGGTTCCCCTGCCCACCGGCACCACGTTGGCCCTCACCGAGGCCCTCACGACCCTCTTTGTGGAACGGGTATCGACACTCTTCGATGAACGCACGAACGGCCTCTGCCTGTCGGGCGTGGGTATGGAGAATGCCATGCACCCCGGCCGACAGAACCTGACGAATTTGCCAGGCGTTAGCTCGAACCTCTTCAATAGTTCGGCAGTTTGAAGGCAAAGTGGAAATTACGGCAGGAGTTCGGTGACCTGCTTTAGTCGGCCCGCCATCAACCAGCCCCTTCATGAACGCCGTGAGCCCGGCAATATCGAATGCGTAGTGCTCGAAATCTGTAATAAGGAAATCAGCCCATGTACTGGCCTGCTTCAGGCCGTTCTCGTAGGTCAGATCGCCCGTGCCGGTGTAGTAAACCGGCTCGCCTGCCTCGATGAGTTCGATAACCCTGTTGATACGTTTTGCCATTATTGTTCTGGAGCTCCTGATGATTTGATTCGCTGGAAATCGGCCGCGGCGGCAATCTTATGCTCGCTCTGAGCGTTCTGCACGTTATTATTCGTCTGGCGAGATGGCGATCAGCCAATCGACCAGTGGAATCACAGCCCGACGAGAAGAAATCAAATATTAGTAACTCAGCAGAAGAAGCGATCGAAACATTCAAGCGATGGGCATTGGCGTTTAACGCTCGTGACACCGATGCGATGGTCGCCGAAATACACTTCCCTCACCTGAGACTGTCAGGCACAGAGTTTCAAACTTGGGTAACCCTAGACGACTTCCACTCCGTACAGGATGCCATGACCAAAGCTCTTGAAAAAGAAAACTGGCACATCACCATCAACACATCGATCACAGCCATTCAGTCCGGGCCCGACAAGATGCATCTAGCAATCAGAGGATCTCGCCAGTACAAAGACGGCACCGAGCACAACGGATTCGACACGATGTGGATATTCACGAATATCAACGGAAAATGGGGCGTCCAGTTCCGCTCGTCATACCTCGCCAACGCAGTGCAATCGTTCGGCGCAAGCAAACCAAAGTTTTAAGGCTTGCGAACAGCGAGTCATCGCGTTCGGAGCGGTGACGTTATATGTTTCAAGAGTCAACACTGTGGGCTGTGGGCGAGATCCTGAATCAAGTTCAGGATGACGATGCGAGAAGGAGCAAATCCACCCCTACCCAAACTTCGCCGTGTACAACCCGCGGATATAAGCAATCTGCCCTGTGTGTTGACTGTTCTCGACCGGAATTCTGCCGAGTGCAAACAACAAGTCAGGAGCACTATCCGGCGCGTAAGGCCACACCTCGGGTCGCTTTAGGCCGAACATGTCAGCGGTGACACCTTCGACAGCAGGGATCAACAAATCCCGAGCCGCCTGCCAGTATCCGGTTACTTCTTCAACAGAGACATCTGGAAAATCGCGAACCTGATCGACCGAATCGTCAACACCATTTCGTTCCGGGTCGATCCCGAGCCGTTCAGCCCAACCGCCCTCGATCCACGCACCCGGCCCGTCACCACGCAAGTACCACGCCCACATATCTTCCATCCGGCCCATGTGCCACAGAATCCACAGAATGTGATTCGACTCAGGCGTCGGCATCCAACGCGCCTCTTCAATCGATAAACCGCTCAGCGCGCGTTCCAACTGTTGACCGTAATCGTCCATCGATCGCAGGGTTACATCACAATGATCAGGTGTTCGATCCATATCTGCACTAACCGCCCTCGCAAATAACAGCGTCGTCGTTCTCCGCTAACCGAAGAAGCATTTCGTACGGGTAAATACCGGAGTCGTGCCCATCGGTCCAGAGGAACTGGAGAGCGTACTTGCCCACCACCAGGTGATCGGCAGCGATGATGTCCTCGGGGACTGCCGAGACATTCAGCAGCGGTCGTCCTGTCATTTCCTCAACGCATGCAGCACAAGCGCACTGTAATCGCAGGTAACGATACGGATACGTACATGTCTGCCCATCATCCCAGGCTATCTGCACACCTATCCCTGTCATATCGACCTGAGTCGGTACGCTCTTTATGTTTCCTGAGTATTCGCTGTTCATCGGCGACATAGATTGTTTGTGCTTTCGTACGGTTTTGGCAGTTTTAGCGCAATTGCGGCGATACGGGGATGGTTCTGGGGACACTTTGACGTAAACTGCGCCCCACACGCTCGTGGCGAACCGTCGTTATGCCGCTGCGTTGCGCGTTTATATTCATTCACAGTAGAGGATTATCGCCAGATGGCAAACGAAACGATAAAAGTCGGTTTCATCGGGGCAGGGGCCAACACGGCGTTACGGCACATTCCCGGACTGCGTGCCATGCAGGGAGTCGAGCTGGTGGGAGTGGCCAACCGATCGATTGAGTCAAGCCAGATAGCCGCCGACAAATACGAACTCGGCGAAGCGTACCCGACCTGGCTTGATCTAGTCGAAGACCCCGATATTGACGCGATTTGCATTGGCACATGGCCATACATGCACTCCACCATCACGCTGACAGCCCTCGACAATGGGAAGCATGTGCTGTGTGAGGCTCGAATGGCGATGAACGCATCGGAAGGACGGGACATGCTCGCAGCATCGCTTGTGAACCCCGACTTGATCACACAGATCGTTCCGCCGCCACACATGATGGCATGCGAGCAACACGTCATCGACCTGATCTCTGATGGCTATGTCGGCGATATCGTCAACGTAAACGCGTGGATAACCGCCGGAAGTGACTTCCCGGATTCAGACGCCGATTCCCACTGGCGACACATTCGTGAACTGTCCGGCAACAACGTGATGACTACCGGTATTTGGTACGAGAACATCATGCGACTGGTAGGCACTGCAAGCTCGGTTTCTGCAAACGCACAGGTCGTGGTACCGCACCGCCGAGGCTGGGACGGAACCCGGCAGCAGATGACAATTCCTGACCAGGTCGACGCCATCTACACACTGCACAACGGCGGATTGGTCAACCTCTCGGTAACGACCGTTTCGGGTCCGTTCACTCCCCCGAACCAGATCTGGATATTCGGCACAGAAGGCACAATTCACATTGAGGCTGGCAGCCTTGGTGAAGACCCGAAGGTGACCGGAGGTCGCAAGGGCGACGATGGCATGTCAGCGATTACTGTTCCCGACGATAAGCGCGGCAGCTGGCGAGTTGAGGAAGAGTTCATCAACGCCATTCGAGGAATCGAGCCGGTAACCCGATCAAACTTCACCGACTCTCTGAAGTACATGGAATTCACCGACGCCCTCCAGGAGTCGTGGCAATCAGGCATGAGGATTTACCTACCCAGTTCGTAAGTTTCGACCTGTGTCACATGTCACCGTTCCACCACCTCTGGGGAAGGCGGCATGTGACATCGCCGATTGAGAATCGAAGTAGCCCTGGCAGTCTATGTTGGTGGTTAGTCAGTGAGTATGAGTCGGTCGGGTGTGGAAATCATGTTCAACCTCCCCCCCGTTCGACTTAAATGCATCTTGGTTCGTCAGGGTGTTTTGGTTTGTTCGCCTGTACGTACATCACGGTCTTTTGAGATCGAATGAAGTAAACCCGGAGAAGTGGAAAGAACACTTGCCGGCTTCATGAGGCCGCGCCAATAAAATGAGCTAGTGAACACTAGCGCCCCCGCCCGACCATTCTATTTATTCTCAGCTATTTCCAGTTTATGATCTAAATAAGCGTTTTATATGCTAATTATTGGAGGGCTGAGATGGGACGATTACTTCAAATTAGTATGATCTAGATGGCGGGACTAGTCCTGATCATCGGTGGAATCTTTGGGATTGGACTCGGAGGTTACCTATACCTCGTGGCCAATGCTGGACTCGACTCGCTGGACACTGTTTACGCAGTTCAAGGTCGATTCATGACCTACGACGAAGACGGTAACTTCACCGACCGTGGAACAGCAGAGGGCGGAGCCGTAAAACTCTCTCTGATCGAAAACGACTGGAACTTCACCCTCAATCATGCCAATCTCGACCCAGAAGACACTCTGGTAAACACGCCAGACGAACTGATGGTTCAGTACGGCATAATCAACTACCACACACTGCATGGAACGCAGATTGTGGTTCGTCGAGTATCAAGGTGTTATGTATGAAGCCGGTACGCACGAAGTACCGGTTGACGGCCGATACTTCTCGGACCTAGACCGCAGTCACCCTCTAGAAGGGCCGGTGCGAACTCAGGCATGGAGCCCGTTGGCGCTTAGCCTTACGAGCACTCTCTTGAACGGGATGAACTCTGACTAGATGGCGGGTATGGCCCACTTCATGTTTGCGCTAGCAGGAGTATTCGTCTTCATCGGCGGAATCCAGCTCACACTAAGGCAGGGAATTGAAGGAGAGGGAATCGAAAAAATGGCAACAGCCGATTCTGAGACCCCTCAGACATCCCCCGGCGGTGCGGCCGAGTAAGGTCAACCACGAGCATTCAGCTACTGCGCCTCGGCTTCGGTCGAGGCGTTTCCATTTGGTACAAACGGCCACAATTGACGGGGACGGTCAGGTTGAATCAGCCAACTTGCCTCCGTTTCCAGTTCGACTCACAGGTTATTTATCCAGTCAAAGGCAGGTTCACTGTCTATGGAATAGACGTATCTCAGGGTCATGTGCGAGTTTGAGTGGCCGGCATGTGACATCGCCGATTAAAAATCGAGGTAGCCCCAGCATAAACTGCCGGGGCTATGACTTTAACTTCAACTTACAGCGACAAAAAATCGCCGACAATCACTCACCCAGCAATTCGAGATTTTCCTTCGGGAGAACGACCCCGAGAACGGCTTGCCAGCTACGGGGCATCACACCTATCAAACTCCGAACTGCTGGTAATACTGTTGCGTGCCGGCTTGGAAGGCGAGAACGTTCTCGTGATGGCGAGCAGGTTGCTGGCTGAATTTGGTGGGCTCTCAGGACTATCACGAATCACGTTCGACGAAATGTGCGACTCCCGAGGGATATCGACAGCGAAGGCATGCCAGATGCTCGCCGGAATCGAGCTCGATAGGCGGGTAGCGTCGCTGACTCTTGAAGACCGAGTGACCATTACCTCGCCATCAGATATAGCGATGCTTTTCATGGCCGAAATGTCGTCTTTAGACCGTGAACACCTGCGAGTCGCAACATTGTCGACACGTAACCAGGTGCTGGGAATCGAAGACCTGTACTCCGGCAGTGTCAACGCTGCGTTGATTCGACCCGCCGAGGTGTTCGCCACAGCTATCCGTCGTAACGCCCCTCAAATCGCGATTGTCCACAATCATCCATCGGGTGACCCAACACCGAGCAGCGAAGACGCGGCTATCACGAAGACGCTGGCCGAAGCGGGAAAGTTACTTGATATCGAAGTCGTCGATCACCTCGTAATAGGGCAGGGCAAATACGTCTCTATGCGCGAAAAGGAACTCGGCTTCAGCTAACGTTTTTCGGGAGTAAGGATCGGCACGGGCGTAACGGTCGACGGTCTCAGCCATACTGGCGCACGGGCCTCAGATTTATACTCGCCATAAAAAGCTTCAACACGGAAAATCTTGCCGGTGAGCGCATCGAGTACCACCGTCAGATTGTCGTATTTGACCACCTCACCATTGTCCAACTCCAGTTCAACATCCCCGGCAAACGCAACGGCCCAGATTTCAGTATCAGTCGGGGTTTCAAGTAATCCCCTCTCAGCACGTTCGAGTTCACCAATCGCCTGGGGCGTACTCTCCAAACTTCAGACGTCTGGATATGTGCGAAAAATCCGTGCTTATCAGCCCGTTGTCTCGGGCCTCCGTCAATGCGATTCCCAACGACTCCACCTCGGTCAGAAATTCAGGCCCGGCGAAGGCCGTGGGTGTTGCGATTGCCGTCGAACTGTCCGAGTCAGCATCTCCATCTCCACCGCCGAACATTGAAAATATAACCCAAATCAAAATGACGAGAGCTACTAGTCCGGATGCGGCAAAAATGACGTAACGGGTTCGCTGGTTTAGGTTGGAACCGACTTCACCGGCCCGACCTCGCTCGGCCTAGGCAGCTTTTACGCCCGGTACAACTTTTTCATCACCCGAAATACGCGGTGATCCGAAGACGCGCCAGGCGGCAGTCAAGAATTTGAGTACCTCATTTAAAATTCCAGCGAACATCTGATCAGTTTAGATGCATGCCGGAATTGCCACCTATTGTGCTACGATCCGAGTGTGGGCAATTCGAAGGATTTCGCACAACTAATCGGCTGGATAACTATTACTGTTGTATCCAATTGATTCACACGAAAAATTATGGAGCTTTTAGTTGACGAACGGCGTGACAGGAAAAATTGACTTCAATGCTGATATTGGCGAATCATTCGCCGGTTACGAACTTGGCCTCGACAGCGAAATAGTCAAGTACATAACCTCGGCGAACATAGCCACCGGCTTCCACGCTGGTGACCCCGATTGGATGGCTCGCACCGTCGCCCTTGCCTTAGAAAATGATGTTGGCATCGGCGCACACCCCGCCTATCCCGATCTCGCAGGGTTCGGTCGTCGGAACATGGATCTTACCCCCGCCGAAGTCCACAACGCTGTCACCTATCAGATCGGTGCGCTTGCCGCGTTTGCCCCCGACCGAAAACTGCAACACGTGAAGCCACACGGTGCTCTCTACAACACAGCCGTCAGCAATGCTGCGGTCGCCGAGGCGATCGTGCTGGCGGTACAGGCGTTCGATCCCGATCTTATTCATGTTGTACTGGCAGGATCACAGTGGGAATCCATCGCAAAAAAGCACGGCGTGCGAGTGGCACGTGAGTGCTACGCCGACCGTGCCGTTACCCCTGAAGGCTCGCTCGTTCCAAGATCGCAACCCGGCGCTGTCGTGCACGATACAGAAACGGTCGTCGAGCGTTCGCTAAAGCTGGCGACCGATGGCAAAGTGATCGCCATTGACGGCACTGAAATCGACTTCTCGGCAGACTCGATATGCCTCCACGGCGATACCGCCGGGGCAGTTGAACTTGCCGGTGCGGTCCGAGGTTCGCTTGAAGCTGGTGGAGTCGCCATCACACCGATGGACAAGTTGGTAGCACGTGGCTGAATCGGCCGGACCCGATGATCAGGAACGCACCTACCCGCGCATAGTCACTGCTGGCGATTCAGCGATCCTGATCGAGTTAGGCTCAGAAATCGATCCCGATATCAATTCACAGGTCTTTGCCCTCGCAGACTCGATAGAAGCAGCCGAAATAACCGCTGTCGTCGAGCTAATACCTACGTATCGATCACTGCTTGTTAGCTACGACCCGAACCTCATTAAGTACGACAAAATGTGTGATCATCTCAACGGTTTTGTTACCGAGTTGGATGCGATTGTTGAAGCAGCCGGCGACGCCAGAATCGTCAAGCTACCCGTCGTATACGGCGGCGAGGATGGTCCCGATCTCAGCAGCGTCGCCGAGTATGCCGGCCTGTCGGTTCAGGAAGTAATCGATATACATTCCGGAGTCGATTACCGGGTGTACATGATCGGCTTCGCCCCCGGATTTCCGTATCTCGGAGGCCTCGATCAACGTATCGCAACCCCACGCCTCAAAACGCCCCGAATTAGCGTGCCCGCCGGCTCGGTAGGCATCGCCGAATCACAGACCGGCGTCTACCCAAACGCGAGCCCCGGAGGCTGGCAACTAATTGGCAGGACAGCGTCAGCGCTATTCGACGTCACCAAGTCGTCCCCCTCGCTGATAACCCCCGGCTCCAAAGTACGATTCGTCCCGGTGCAATCTCATGACTAACCCGGCAAACAACAGTTTACGCGTAATCCAGCCCGGGCCAATGACTCTGGTTCAGGATCGTGGCAGGTACGGCTTTCAACAGTTGGGAGTGTCGGTCGGCGGTGCCGTCGATATCGATTCACTTGACCACGGAAACAGGCTGGTCGGTAATGAACAGTCCGCAGCCGTACTGGAGATCCTACTGGGTGGACTTGAGATTGAATTTGCCCAACGCACGATATTCGCTCTGACCGGCGCAAATGCGAACGCCACGCTGGACGGGGTTCCTCTGGCAGTGAACATTTCTTACGTGGCTCATGCAAATTCCCACCTCGTGTTGGGGATGGTCAATGGAGGGCTACGCGCCTATCTGGCGATCGATGGAGGGGTGAGTACTCCGGAAATTC
>Ga0302135_10001025_pt1 | contig 16779 bp, 17 predicted proteins | sample CBN3_surface_MG_FD_203119 | JGI IMG/M metagenome (GOLD analysis project Ga0302135, IMG submission 203119) | Marine microbial communities from Western Arctic Ocean, Canada - CBN3_32.1 | ecosystem: Environmental > Aquatic > Marine > Oceanic | place: Canada: Western Arctic Ocean | collected...
AGCAATCCCAAGGTCAAACATGCCAGCCCGGATCGAATTGTAAGCCGAGAACAGGGCTGAACCGCCGGTGGCGCAGCCATTGGACACGTTGATGAACTGCAGGCCGGTAAGCCCGAGTTTCGACACCATCGTGTCGGCTTTGCCCGAGGCCTGACTCCCGCCGAACGCGAACTGGATGTCGTCCCAGGCTAAGGCAGAGTCAGCTAGCGCCCGCTGGACCGCGACGACGCCCTGATCCATGCCCGAAACGCCCTCGTGGCGACCGAACTCGTGCATGCCGATACCGACGATCGCTACCTCGTTGCTCATCTCAGATCTCTTTCGGGGCGAAAGCGAAGGTGACGACTTCGTCTCCGTCCTCGTTCGTGTACAGGGGGACAAGCACCATCTCCATCTCCATGCCGATCTCGATCTGTGCGGGGTCGTTGATGGTCAGGCGGGTTTCGACCTTGAGCTGTCCGGCTAAGTCGACGTAGCCCACGCCGAACGGTTCGAAGGTCTTGGGGTCAGCGTCTCCGGCGTACGGGGGTGACTTTGGCGGGTAGCCCTGCACCGTCCAGGTCCAAAGGGTCCCCTCGCGACTCAACTCGACCGTTTCGGTCTCCGACCCGCTGCACCGAGGGCAACTTTCCTGGGTGGGGAACATGTGGTTGTCACACGACGTACAGCGGCTGCCTATCAGTCGGGGATCATCGGATGGCCAGGTGAAGACCCCGTCGGCGACAGGAACACGCTGTGGCATTCGACCTCCAGAGTTCGAGTCTGACGACAACGCTAAGAAGCGACCAAGCCTATAAGCAATTTCGATCTGCCTTCGAGCATTGTGGTAATAGGTACTAGGGTTGCCGCAGTGGCCACCGATCCCGGCGAAGGCGCTTCCGACATAACGGACCGGTTGGATTCCTAGAGCGAGATCCGCAGGCGCCTCCTTGACTACTGCCGGGGGATCGACATCGGAACAAAGGAGACTTCCCCACCGTGACGCTGCGCAACGGCTTCGACATGGATGGCCGCGTGGCTGTGGTGACCGGCTCGGGTCAGGGCATCGGGCGCGCTATTGCCTGGGGGTTGGCTGACTTCGGGTGTGACGTGGTCCTCAACGCTCGCCGTATAGACGACCTAGAAGCCGCGGCGGCCGGGGTCGAAGAACGGGGCCGGCGCGCCTTGATCGTGGACGGTGATATTCGGGACTTCTCAGAGACTCTGGCCAGACGGACTATCGACGGATTCGGCCGACTCGACGTGTGGGTCAACAATGTCGGTGGTTCTGACGAGAAGACCACCCGGACCCTTCTCGACACCCCCGATAGCGTGTTCCGGTCCCAACTCGAGCTCAACCTCACCTCGGCGTTTCAGGGGTGCAAAGCGGCGGCCCAGCGGATGAACGAAGGTGGGGTGATCGTGAATATCTCCTCCGGAGCCGGCACACGAGGATCGCCCTTCACCGGGCCCTACGCGGCGGCCAAGGCCGGGATGAACAACCTGACCCAGACCTTGGCTCTTGAGCTAGCCCCGGCCATCCGGGTCAACACGGTGGCACCGGGCCCGGTTGTCACCGAGGCCTTCCGGGAGGTCCTCAACGTCGAGGAGGAACTTGAAGAGCTCGCTGCCACCATTCCCCTAGGCCGCCTCGGTGTCCCCAACGACATCGCCTCGGCCGTCGTGTTTCTGGCCTCCGACGCGGCGTCATGGATCACCGGGCAACTGCTGTTGGTGGCTGGAGGACGGACCCAGCGCTCCTACCAATACCGTCCGAAGGATGAGTCAGTGGCTGACGACGGTGGACAGATCGACGTCGGAACAACGGAGGCTTTCCTATGACGACCAAGGAGTCCGGAATGGCCCGGTCTCCCGGCATCACCTACCAGGAGCTTCTTGACGCCGACACCCACCCGGTTCCCGACGTGCTTCGCCTCGAGTCACCCCAGTACTTAGGAAGCGAGGATGTCGACATCGGTCGTTACACGACCCGCGAATGGCACGAGAAGGAGGTGACCAACCTCTGGAGTCGGGTCTGGCAGTTCGCCTGCCGGGAGGACGACATTCCTGAGGTCGGCGACTACGTCGTTTACGACATAGTCCGAAGCTCGTACGTGATCATCCGCACCGCGCCGAGCGAGATCAAGGCTTACCCCAACGCCTGTCTCCACCGGGGTCGCCGACTCAAGGACCACGATGGCCATTGCAGCGAGATCCGCTGTCCATTCCACGGGTTCACCTGGACGGTCGACGGCCAACTCAGAGATGTTCCGGCGCGCTGGGACTTCGACCACGTGGACGATGGGGACTTTTCACTCCCCGAGTGCGCAGTGGGCACCTGGGCCGGATTCGTGATGATAAACCCCGACCCAGACGCCGAGCCGTTGGGGAACTACCTGGGCGGGATTGTCGAGCATTTCACGGTCTGGGATCTGGCCGATCGATATACCCAGGCCCACGTGGCCAAGGTCATCCACGCCAACTGGAAGATCGCACAGGAGGCCTTCTGTGAGGCGTTGCACGTGAGCGCCACCCATCCGCAAATCATGGCCTACCTCGGGGACACCAACAGCCAGGTCGACGTCTGGGAGAACTTCGCCCGGGTCATCACCGCGGGCGGAACGCCGAGCCCCCTTCTTGACCAGGCCCCCACTCCGGACGAGATGCTTCGGTCCATGATGGACATCCGGCACGACCAGGAGTCACCGATTCCACTTACCGAGGAGGATTCGATGCGGGCCGTCGGAGCGGCCGCGACCCGTGACCGCTGGCGGACCGCTGCCGGGGACCGTGTCGACGCGATGTCCGACGCTGAGATGATGGACAGCATCGACTACACGGTCTTCCCGAACTTCCACCCGTGGGGAGCGTTCAACCGCATCGTCTACCGGTTCCGGCCGAATGGGGACGACCACCGAAGTTCGATCATGGAATGCATATTCCTTGCTCCCTACAGTGGTGAGAAGCCACCGAACGCACCGGTGCATTGGCTCACAGCGGAGGAGACTTTCATCGATGCCGCTGAGCTTGGTACTCTCGGCAAGATCTTCAACCAGGACCTTTTCAACATGAGCCGTGTTCAGCAGGGCCTCGAGACGACCCGTAAGCCCGGCGTGACGCTGGCCAACTACCAGGAGTCCAAGATCCGATGGCTCCATCACAAGCTGACCGAATGGGTCGAGGAGGTCTAGGGCGATGCTGGGAGTTAGACATCCGTTTTCCGGATGGCTCTACGAACAGGATGGCGCGGGCAACATTCTGGTCACCGATGGCGACCGCGAGGGCCGCTTTCGGCCGGATGGCTCATGGATCGAGGGTGAGCTTCGCGAGTGCGACCCACAGCTCTGCGGGTGGGTGCATGGTCCTATCGTTGTCAACCACCGGATGGCGGAATCGGTACCCGACCAATGACTGCTTAGTGGCCGGTAGCACCGATCTTTTGGGACGCGGCCGAGCCCTACTAGTCGAGCGGATGGAGTGCGAGGACGAGATCAAAGGCGGCTGGGGCTTTGTGGGAGGTGGCTGACATCACCCGGGTGCTCCTCGTTGCCGAGGGGCACCCGTTCGAACGGGAGCTGTTCTTATCGGGCGGCCGTCCCGGTCGCCGGCTTCCCTCACTGGTCACGGGGTACCACGCCCACTGGTCGGCAAGGCTAAACCAACCGATCCCAGGTCGGACACGGGCTGTGGGTTGTGGACCATATCGACTGCTCGGCGGGGGTGGCTACCGAATTTGGCGCACGATAAGTTCGGATCCCGGCTGCTGTCCGATCCCGAGGAGGTTTCTAGCGTGATCTCGGTCGAAGAGTTCACCGACCAGGCCGCACAGTGGCTTCGCGAGCACGGTGAGCCCAAGATGGCCACCGACGACGGGGACCTGGTCAGGGGTGAGGGCGAATTCAGCGTTGCCGTCTTCCACCCCGATAGAGGTGTGGTCAACTGGCCTACCGTTCGATCATTGAAACGGGCCGATAAATGGTTCCGTACCGGAAGGCGAGGACATGGATCTCGGGCTGACAGGTAAGAAGGCACTAGTCACTGGCGCCACTAAGGGCATCGGCCGAGCGATCGCCGAGACGCTGCTCGCCGAAGGAGCCTCGGTGTCTATCTGTGCCCGAGACGCCGCTGGTGTCGACGCCGCGGTCTCCGAGATGGGTGCCAACGGCACCATCTACGGCTCGGCAGTGGACGTGGCGGATACCGCTGCGCTGGAGGTCTGGGTGGCCTCATCGGCGGAGCAGTTGGGCGGTATCGACGTGTACGTGCACAACACTTCAGGGAAGCCCCAGAAGGTGCTCGACGACTGGCTAAAGAACTTCGAGATCGACCTCAAATCGTTGGTCGCCGGGGTAGTTGCGGCCGCCGACGCCCTAGCCGACGGAGGCGGAGCGATCGTCAGCATCGGTACCACGGCGACGGCTGAGCACTTCGCGTCAGGATCGGGGAGCTACACGGCGTTTAAGGCGGCGGTCACAAACTGGACCCTCGGTCAGGCCCAGGTGTTAGGCGCCAGGGGCATTCGGTGCAACGTCGTTTCCCCTGGGCCGATCTGGGTCGCCGGAGGTGACTGGAATCGGATCGCTGAGGCCAAGCCCGATTTCTTCGAGGCGGTACAAAAAGGCCACCCGGCCGGAGACCTCGGAACCGTTCAGGACGTAGCCAACACGGTTGCCTTCCTTTCCGGGGACGCAGCCCGACACATCAACGGCGCCAACGTGACTGTGGACGGCGGCTTTCTAAAGCGCGTCAACTACTGAAGTGCCGATGAGCGACGCTGTACCCGAGCGGCTCCACGCGTACCTCGTCGCCGGAGGGAAGTACCACGACATCGACTTCGCTCGGCGGGAGTTACTGGATCTGCTGGCCGAGCATGAACACGTTCGGACTGAGGTGGCCGCCACCTACGAGGACCTGGAGGCGATTGCAGCGGCCGAGGTCCTTATCAGCTACACGTGTGATGTGCGACCGTCGGAGGACGCCCAGCATGCGCTGCGGGCGTGGGTCGAAGCCGGGGGCCGGTGGGTGGCCCTCCACGGCACCAACGCAGCGCTCGACCTACTCCGACCCAACGGAGTGGAGGCACCGCGCTGCTTTCCGCACTGGGCGGAAACGCTTGGAAGTCAGTTCATCGCCCACCCGCCGATCGCCCCCTATCCGGTCCGGGTCGCGGCCCCTGATCACTGGCTGGTGTCCGGTATCGAACCGTTCGAGACCGACGACGAGCTCTACCTCATGGAGTACCCGGACCGAGCGGCACTCGAAGTCCTCCTCCATACCCACTGGGCTGGTGAGGCCACCGGCTTCGCCGAGGCCGACTGGACTAGTGGGTCCGACGAACATCTAATCCAGTACCTACGCCCGCTTGGGGCCGGTGCCGTCCTGTACAACACCCTCGGCCATTGCCGCGGCCACTGGGATATGGCGCCGTTAACCCACTACTACCCCAAGGTAGAACGATGCTCCTGGGAGAAGCCCCAGTACTACGAGCTCCTCCGGAGGGCCATCCGGTGGGGCTTGGGGCAGACTGCTTGACCGACGACCGACGACCGACGACCGACGACCGACGACCGACGACCGACGACCGACAATCGACGACTGACAGAGAGTTATCCGTGGAACCGACCGAAGAAATCCTTCGGGACCTGCATCGCTGCATGGTTCGTATCCGCCTTTTCGAGGAGGCGGCCGGGCGGCTGTTCGAAGGGTCCAAGATGCCCGGCTTCATTCACCTCTATGTGGGTCAGGAGGCCGTCGCTGCCGGTGTTTGCGTGGCGCTACGCCCGGACGACCAGATCAGCTCCACCCATCGGGGACACGGGCATCTGGTGGCCAGGGGGGGTGACCTAAGGCGCATGATGGCCGAACTGATGGGCAAGGCCACCGGCTACTGCAACGGCAAGGGCGGGTCGATGCACATCTGCGATCTCGACCTGAACATGTTGGGTGCTAACGGTATCGTCGGCGCGGGTGTCCCTATCGCTGTCGGCGCGGGTTTCGCAAACGCCTACCGCGGCGACGAGCGCGTGTCGGTCGTCTTCTTTGGCGACGGGGCCACCAACATTGGTGCCTTCCACGAGGCAGCCAACATGGCGGCGGCCCTCCAACTCCCGGTGGTCTTCATTTGCGAAAACAACGAATACGGCGAGTACACCCGCCGCGAGCAGACGATGGCCATCACCAATATCGTCGAAAGGGCAGCGGCCTACGGCATGCCCGGGTCAGTCGTCGACGGGATGGACGCCGTGGCCGTCTACCAGGAGGCCCTCGAGGCGGTGGGGCGGGCCAGACGGGGCGAGGGACCGTCGTTTGTGGAGTGCAAGACCTACCGCTACTACAACCACCACGGAGTTCAAACGCTCGGTGCGAAATATCGCTCCGACGAGGAAGTCGAGGAGTGGCGGAAACGGGATGCCATCGACCACCACGAGAAGCGGCTGGTCGAGTCCGGTGTGATGACCGCCGCTGATCTCCAGGCAGTCCGGGAGGAGATTCAGGACGAGGTGGACGAAGCGGTGAAGTTTGGTGAGGACAGCCCGATGCCCGATCCATCCACCCTTCTCGATGGCGTCTACAGCGTCGGGGGAGCTGGGGGTCGATGGACCGCCACCGAGACCACCACCAAGACCGCCACCCGCGAACTCACCTACCTGGGGGCGTTCAACGAGGGCTTACGGCAGGTGATGCGCGAGGATCCGGACGTCTTTGTGGCCGGCGAGGATGTTGGCGCACCGGGCGGAGTGTTTGGAACGTTCGCCGGGTTGGCCGACGAGTTCGGGGAGCGACGAGCGGTGGACACCCCGATCAGCGAGCAGGCCATCGTGGGGCTCGGCATTGGGGCGGCGGTGGTCGGACTCCGGCCGGTGGTCGACTTGATGTTCATGGACTTCGTCATGGTGGCCATGGACCAGATCGCCAACCAGGCGGCCAAACTGAAGTACATGTTCGGCGGGACCGCGCAGTTGCCACTGACCATCACCACTGCGGGCGGTGCCGGACTTTCGGCGGGTGCGCAGCACAGCCAGAGCCTTGAAGCAATCCTTGCCCACGTACCCGGTCTCAAGGTGGTCATGCCGGCCACGCCCTATGACATGAAGGGTCTCACGGTCAGCTGCCTGCGGGAGAACAACCCGACGGTTCTGGTCCTTCACAAGCGGATGTTCGGTGTCAAGGGCGATGTACCTGAAGAAATCTACGAGGTACCCCTTGGCGTCGCCCGGGTGGTCCGGTCGGGAGCCGACGTGACCGTCGTGTCCTACAGCCGGATGGCCGCGGAGTCTCTGAAGGCCGCCGACCATCTTTCCGACGAGGGAATCGACTGCGAGGTCATCGATCTGCGGACCGTCTCACCCTTCGACATCGATACCGTCGTCGAGTCGGTTATGAAGACCGGCCGGGTCATCGTGGTTCATGAGGCGGTGCGGTTTGGCGGTCTGGGAGCCGAGATCGCTGCGCAGGTTCAGGAGTTAGCCTTCGACTATCTCGACGCCCCCGTCGGGAGGGTGGGCGCTCCCTATTCGCCGGTCCCGTTCAGCCCCGTGCTGGAGTCGTGCTACGTGCCAGACGCCGAGAGCATCGCGGCCGAAATTTGCGCCACCGTCGAGAGTTGACCAGGTGGGTTGTGACGTTGACTTCAACTCCGGGCGCGAACCACGATGCGATACAGGCCCGGTGCGGTGCGAACCCGTGGCGTCGGATGCGGCCAGAATCGCCATGTTGAGCGGTTCAGCCATCCGGTTTGAGGGGGCCACGGGCAGAGACGGTCGACGAGTCACCGATCTGGAACGGCACATAGCCGAGCCGCCGGTCTTGTCGTAGCCGACCGGGGAGGAGTAGTAGATGCCCATCGAGTTCCAGATGCCGAAGCTAGGTCTCACCATGGAGGCCGGGACGATTCTTGAATGGCTGGTGGCCGATGGCACAGAGGTGGTCGAGGGTCTGCCGGTGCTGCTCATCGAGACGGACAAGGTCGAAAGTGAGCTGGAGTCGTCGGGTAGCGGCCGACTCCACCAGACTGGCGTAGTGGGGGAGAGCTACCCATGCGGAGCTGTGATCGGCTGGTTCCTGGCTCCCAACGAGGCGGCACCAGAGGCCTCATCGGCTACCCAGGACGTTGCAGCCGGAACCAGCGTCACACATGCAACCACGGTTCACGGAGGGGATCCCGGTGCCACCGCCGGTGATCGGATCCCCGTTTCTCCAAACGCCCGCCGGCTAGCAGGGAAACTTGGCGTTGACCTCGCCGGGGTGTCCGGTACCGGGCGTGGCGGTCGCATCGTGTCTGAGGACATCGAAGCCGCGGCATCTGCTAGCCCGCCCGAAACTCGATCGTCGCCTCTCGAGACGGAGACAGATGATGATGTCACCGGGGTGATTCCGAACACGCAATCCCTGACGGATCTGCTACAGACACCCTCGTCGGTGATCCCCATGCGTGGCATGCGGCGGACTATCGCCAATCGGATGCACGCCTCGCTCCAGGACATGGCTCAACTAACCCTCACCATGGAGGTGGTGATGGACGCCGTGGTCTCTGACCGAGAACGTCGCAAGGACAGCGGGCCGCCGCCCGGGTACACCGACTATGTGATCGCTGCAGTGGCCACCGCCCTAGTCCGTCACCCGGTCGTCAACAGCCAGGTAACGGCGGACGGGGTCGCCCTGTTGCCTGAGGTGAAGGTGGGTATGGCTGTGGCCCTTGACGACGGCTTAATCGTTCCCGTGCTTCACGATGCGGCGCTCCTCGGGCTCTCCGAGCTGGCAGCCGAGACCACCCGTTTGGCCGAGGCGGCCCGGGATTCCAGTTTGAGACTTGTCGACCTGGAGGGAGGGACATTTTCAGTCACCGCCCTAGGGATGTTCGGTGTCGACGGTTTCACTCCGGTGGTCAATCCGCCGAACACGGCGATCCTTGGCATCGGTCGCTTGCGCGACAGCGTCTTTTGGAGCGAGCTCGGGGAGCCAGTTCGAAGTAGCGTTCTCACCCTCAGCCTCACCTGGGACCATCGGGCTTTCGATGGTGCTCCGGCAGCACGGTTTGCAGCCGAGGTGCGTGACCTCCTCGAGGCCGGCGACTTTCCCGACTGACCGGCGCGTACGCCCTAATCCGGCGCACAGAATCGGGTTGAACGTAAACGAAGAACACGTACGACGGGTAGGAGCCTTCATTGCCGACCCGATGCGATTCCTCGGGACTCCTCTTAATAGCCTGGTCGCCCAACGAGCCGCACCAGGAAGCACCCGGGGTCTTGGGCTGTGGTTTCCACCGTCTCCCAGCTGTCGCCGGGGAGTCGGGGCGGCCGCACGAACCGCACCCTCGGATCTGGGTGCGGGCCACCGGCTAGCCGTTCACCTTCAGCTCGGTGTCGAACACCACGTCCCGGTCACGGCCCTGGCCGCCGGTGGGGTCACCGTCGACTGTGGTGGAACCGGCCCATTGGTCTCCACAGACGAAGATCCCATGGTGGGCCACCTCCACCAGGGCCCGGTTAGCTTGATGACTACAAACCGACCTGCGTGTGCCGCGATTACATATTGGAGGAGCCGTGGACCAGAGATTGAACGGCCAAGTCGCCATAGTCACAGGAGCAGCAAGTGGGATCGGCAGAGCCTTCGCCGAAGCACTGGCGGCGGAGGACGCGCTCATCGTGGCATGCGATCGCAAGGAAGCTGTGCATGAGCTCGAAGGCCTCACCTATGTTGCCGATGTCAGCCAACCCGACGATGTCCGTAGGGTCGTCGATGGCGCCGTCACCACGCATGGCCGCATTGACATCCTCGTGAACAACGCTGGCGTGGCGTTCTCAACCGGACCCCACGACGACTGGGACAAGGCACTCGCTGACTACACCAAGATCATGAACACGAACACCAAGGGCCCGTTCCTCTTCGGCCGAGCGGTGGCGCCGGTAATGATCGAAGGCGGCGGCGGTCACATCGTGAATATTTGCACCGATCACATTTTCCCTCCGCCGGGTCGTGATGGCCACGGCCACGGAGAGATGGATCTCTACAACGCTTCCAAGTGGGCGATCAACGGCTTCACACTGGACTGGTCGATCAGCCTGCGCAAACACAACATCCGCGTGAACTCTCTCTGCATGGGTGCCACTGCCACCGAGATGCTGCTCGCTTGGAAGGGCGACCGAGCAGCGGGCGAATCCAATATGGACTGGATGCGGCCGTCCCAGATCGCCGCGCTGTTGCTGGAGCTTCTTGCGGAGGGACCCGATGGCCGAACCGGCCAGAACATCGGCCTGTGGGTTGGTCACCCGATCTCGATCCAAAACGCGACCCTCGCTGGCGCCCGGCTGTCCTCGTAGAGGGCGGGGGCGCATGCCTACTTGTGTTCATTTCAGGCACCTCTTTTAACGAGTAAGCGTCTGCAGACACGAGCATCTTCTGGCCACCGAGCTGCAATCGTGTGATCATGGGTTTCAGCGAGTTGGAAGTGGTTCGAGCCTAAGAGCACGGATTTGGCGGCGATCATGGCCGCGTAGGCTGTCAAACCATACGTTGACGGTGAATCTGGTGGCAGCGTTGCTGGTGCGCCAAGGCCTGGAACGACGCCAGCAGGCAGGCCATCAATCCGGAATTGGCCCCTCGGTTCTCGATATGCAAGGTCCTTCCGAGTGATGTCGAAGCGGTCAGGTTCATTGAAGATCTTGGGATCGCGGTTGGCTGCGGCAGCGGAACAGATGACCAAGCCGCCCATGGGTATCAACTGGCCGAATCGTTCGACTTCACGCTTGGCGTATCGATGCACCTCTGTGATTGGCGGACTGTGGCGCAATGTCTCCTGCCAAGCCCGTTCCACCAGCTCGTCGTTCTGGCGCACCAGCTCATACTGATCCGGGTGGGTCATCATCAGATAGAGGAGGTTCGCGAGCGAACCCTCCAGTGTCCGAAGATCAAGTTCCACCAGGGTAGCCACGACGTTGAGAGCAATCTCATTCTCGGATCCACCAGTTGAGCAGCTCATTGCTGCGGACAAGATGTCGTTGGTGGGGTCACTCCGTTTTTTTGGAAGGTACTCAGTTATCAATGCAACTAACTCGGTGATAGCCCGACGTCCACGATCCTCACGGTTGGGGTTCCAACACACGCCCTCGTTTATGGCGCGCCACAAGGTTCCGAATCGGTCTGCGTCGGATATGTGAATACCGACGACACTGGCAAGCAGGCTTTCTATGAAGGGCTCGACGAAGTTGGCGATGAGGTCGGGCTCTGCACAGTTCACAAAGTTGTACAGAGACACCTCAGCGATACTCGGCGCTCCGTCTTGAATTCCACTAGCGATGGCCATGGAAACAAGTGGATCCTCGTGAAGGTCGCGTCCTGAGAAATCAGGGCCATAGGAGAGTCCTCGCGGGCGGGTGCCAAAGTTGGCATCGTCTGCGATTAACGATGTGACGTCGTCATATCTGGTTACCCACAAAGTGTTCGTGTCCCAATCGCGAAAGCAGGAGTAATTGTCTCGCAAAAGCGCCAAGGTCGCGTAAGGCTCTGCGATGAAATCGGGTTGGAGTGAAAAACCCGGTGGGACAACAATTGGGATGTCCCGTTCGGTTTGCCGTTGGTAGACTTCGTAGGAACGTGCAGTCTTAGCCGCCATCGCAGTCGATCCAGAGTTCGGTGAGTTGTGACATGCGGTCGGTGTAGATGGGTTCCATTCCGCCGTGAGCGTCGGCGGCAATCTTGTTGGGGCTCAAACGAGGGTTCTGCATGTGCTCAAGGAGAATGCGGGATCCGATAACTGTCTCCTGATGGGCCACCCATGCTCCTGGACAGAAATGTGCGCCTAGCCCAAACCCCATATGGCTGTGCTTTCCGTCTACTTGGTAGCCGCGCTGAACCTCTTTTCCGGTATACAGCTCGGGTCTGAAAATGTTGAAGGTTTCTGGGTCGGGAAAGATGCGCTCGTCATGGTTGGCCGAGAAGTTCACCAACTCCACCCATGCACCGGCCGGGATGGTGACACCGTGAAGGACAGTGTCGTAGTTCGTCGAACGGGACATGCCACCTACTGGAGAAGCATGGCGCAAGGTTTCGTGAAACGCCGCATGTAGGAGTTCAGGGTCCTCCTGAACGGCCGCGAGTTGCTCTGGATGTTCGAGGAGAAGTCTCCACATGTGGAGGATGGCTCCGCGGGTTGTGTCACCGCCGCCGCTTACGAGCACTGAGATCATGGATACGATCTCGGTCAGCGACAAGTGGTTGCCGTCGATCTTGGCCCGGCTCAACCGGGAGATCATGTCCTCGCCGGTGGACTCGCCGTCCTCGTCGTAGAGGAAGGTTGGTTTGTGCCGACGCTGTTTTACAAGATCCCAGACGTAGTTCTCGAGATCTTTGCGTGCTTGGAGTCCTTCTCTCGCCTTCTCGGAGCCGTGTCGGCCATTCTGGATCGAGGTGTACCAGTAGTAGAAGTGGTTCTGGGCTTCGACTGGGAAACCAAGTACCTCGCCGACCACGCGTATTGGGAACTCGTTAGCGAATGCGCGCCCGAGTTCGATGGTGCGTCGACCACCAATGTTGCGTTCGGCCATTTCCTTGGCGGTTGGTTCCATTGCGAGGGTGATCATCTCGAGCGCTAGGCGACGAATCGCCGGCAGGCGGGCCTCGAGGGGCTGCCCGGCGAGTTCGGTGCTAAATAGCCGGCGGCGGCGGGCGTGATCACGGCCACCCAACTCGAGGATGGTGTTTCCATTCAGCAGATTCGAACTGCCTTTGGGGATGGTGTTGTAGGTCTCGCCGTCCAGGTAGGCGGCCCTAACGTCCTCGTACCGGGTGATCAAGTAGCGGTTATGCAACTTGTCCCAATAGACGGGGTAGTGGTCGCGAAGAACCCGATAGTAGGGATACGGGTTTCGTCTGAACTCGGTGCTGTCGAAAATCCGGGGGTCTATTAGTGGTCGGCCGTCTAGAGCGGTCCCCATGTCATGGGGCGTTCCGAGCGCCAGTGGGCGGAAGTCAACGGTGTCGCTCACGTCGACAACCTCCGGTTGGCTGGCCTCTCACGTGCGTGGGTGACCAAGAAGTCTTCGCCTTGAGCGGCGTGATGCTTCCCAACTCCCGTCATCGTTATCCTTTTTGTAGCGAATGGCGTTGATCTACAAAATGAAGTAGATCAACTGTCTCACCCGACAGTTAGGTAACCCGCTTCCCTCAGGGCACGGGGCGGAACTTCAGGGGAAACTTTGTGCGAGCGCTATTCATCCCTCGGCCTGGTCAAAGTCGCTGTATTCGGGATCGAGGAGCGCAGCAGCCTCACGACGTTGGAACTTCCAACCGTCGGGCGTTCGCACGTAGGTATCACCGTAATACCCGTTGGCGCCGAAACTCGCACCGTCGGAGGTGACACCTGACGCGGCGTAATAGACTGTCCCACTGGCCGTGTCACCGTTGACATCGATGATGTGGTTGGACGTCAAGTGAAACAAGTTGTTTGATCCTTCGAACGTTGCGTTGAAAAACTCTCGGATCTCGTCACGATTGTTCATGACTGGAATACCGCCGGGCCCTGGATCGAACACGGCATCAGCCACAAACAGGTCGATCAACGCGTCCAGCTGCATCGTGTCAACTGCCATGGCGTACTCGTAGGTCAGCCGTCTAATGGCCTCTAGATCATTGAGTTCGGACATTGTGCTACTCCTTCTGAGTTGTCATCTTCTTAGTACATCCAGCAGTTAGGTAGGGCATCCGGTAGTTAGGAAACTATCATTCCCCCCATCGCAGTCAAACGAACGCCCCGGGCTTGGGAACCAAAAGTCTTTCAGTCTCAAACGACCCTCTGCCCAGGAGTTTGGATGCATGTGATACATCTGAGAGAAGAAAAACAGGCGCTGACTAGACAGACCGGGTCAGTCATAGTTACCAGATTGGGAGAGGTCTTATGAAAAAACTTGAGGGGAAAGTCGCTGCGATCACCGGAGGTACTCGTGGGATCGGACGGGCAATCGCGGGAGCGATCCTCGCCGAAGGCGGCAAGGTTGCAGTCAACGGTAGATCCCAAGAGAAGGGTACAGAGGCACTTGCGGAGATGGAGGCCGGCGACCGAGCGATCTTCGTGGCCGGCGACGTTCAGCAACAAGATGACGTGAACCGGCTCGTGGATACCACGGTCGAGACGTTCGGCACCATTGACATCATGGTCAACAACGCTGGTGGTTCCAGCGGATTTGCCCCGGTCGCTCAGTTAGAGGACTCCGCGTGGGAGGAGTGTCTTAACTGGTGTCTGAACGCGACGTTTTGGGGAACCCGACGTGCGCTGCAGACGATGGAGAAGAATGGCTGGGGCCGTATTATCAATATGTCGTCGGTTGAGGGTCGTCAGGCCGACAAAAGCGCGATATCGCACTACATCACGAACAAGCACGCCATTAACGGGTTCACTCGTGCGGTGGCATTCGAGTATGGCCCGATGGGAATCACCTGCAACGCGCTTTGCCCAGGGGCCATCGAAACCGACATTATGAAAACGGCTGGACCCGAAGCTGCCGTGGCCATGGGAGTGACCTACGAAGAGTTCCTCCGCACGTATGCGGAGGGAGCTTCGATTAAGCGCCTGAATACTGTCGAAGAAGTTGCTGCGATGGCAGTGCATATCTGCACTGATGTTGGTGGCGGTATTAATGGTGCCATCCTCGATATTCATGGTGGCACTCTTCTCGCCTGATATCTACTCAATCCGCACGGGCCTAAGACCCGACGAATGGGAGGAGATGGTCACATAAACACTGACCGATGGATCACCGATTCCGAACCCAGTGAGCGGTTCCCGTTCTACACCAGAGCGAATGTCGGCGAGATCGCGCCGTCGCCGATGAGCCCGCTGAGTTGGAAACTGGTGTGGGAGAAGGGCACCACACTCGGGTACGCGAGCGGCCACGTACGTTGGGGCAGTTTCGATACGGACGAACTGGAAGGCGACAATACCCAGTTCGCCTGTTTTGGCGGCTACTTGTATATCAACTGGTCGATGATCCGCGTCCAGGGCGAGCGGAGCCCCGGGATGTCAGCTCAGCTTATGGATGATGCTTTCTTCGGTGGCCATCCTGACATCCCGCTCTACGAGCCTCATCTCGATGACGTCCGACCGGACCTCGAGTCGCGGATTCAGGAGACTATCGACACGTTGATGTCAGCGGACTCGCTCCCGGAAGAGCTAGACGAGGACCGCGCTAAGGCGTTGGCGCTACGCGACCGACGGCCGGCCTTGGATACCGCGACCGACTTGGAATTAGTGCAACACGCGATGTCTATCAGTCGACTTGTAGACGAGTTTTTCGAGCCATACATGGTGTTTGGGACGTCGTCGTCGTTTGTCCTCGGCTTGCTCCCAGAGCTATGTGAGGGACTCGATCCCGCCGTTCCCGGTCGTCTCATCTCCGGTATCGGCAATGTCGACTCGGTGTCGCCGTCACATGCCATTTGGGCGCTCAGTCGGCTTGTTCGCGGTTCTAGCGATCTGTCAGCTGCTTTCGATGAAGGCGTTGAGGGACTGCGTGAGCGGCTTATTGGACTGGCGGAAGGGGCCGCAGTTTTGGATGCTCTCGACGTGATTCGTCACGATCATGGTGCCCGTGGCCCTGGAGAGTGGGACATGGCAAGCCCCTCTTGGGAGACGAGACCTGAGCTAGTTCTCTCGTTGGTCGACCGACTTCGGTTGGCCGACGATGAACTCTCTCCAGAAAATCGGCAGGCTCGTGCCGCAGCGGATCGAGCTGTTGCCGAGGCGGAGGTCCGGGCGCACCTGGTGGGGGATGACGAGGCGCTGGCCACTCTTGATCTTGCTATCCGGCTGGCAGACCTCTACGTCGTGGGTAGGGAGAAGACCAAGTTGACCGAGATGATGACGGTGCACGAGATCCGTGTCGTCATCGATGCACTCGGCCGGCGCATGGTCGGGCGTGGTGTGGTTGACGCGCCGGAACAGGTGTGCATGCTCCTTGATAGTGAGCTTGAGGGGTTCATCCAAGATCCTGATGCGTTCGCCGAGATGATCCAGTCTCGGTATGAGCGCTTTATTGCGTTAGGCATGCGGCAGGAGCCTTTCATTCTCTATAGGGAACCGCCCCAGCCCAGTGAGTGGCCTCTGCGTTCCGAGTCTGGTGAGCCAGTGACGTTGGGTGAAGAGATCGCTGGCGTGGCAGCGGCTCCCGGCATAGTGATTGGTCTAGCGAGGGTGATTACCGACCCATCCGATCCGCGGGGTTTCGAGCCTGGTGAAGTTTTGGTGGCTGCGATCACCGACCCCGCATGGACCCCACTCTTTTTGTCCGCGGGAGCAGTGGTAGTAGAGATAGGAGCGCCCATGAGCCACGCCATGATTGTGTGCAGGGAGTTGGGTGTCCCCTGTGTTGCCGGAGTCCTTGGTGCTTCGCGTCGCATCAAGGATGGAATGTTGTTGGAGGTAAACGGCGGAACAGGCACTGTGACCGTCCTTGAGGGCTGATTGGAAATGAATCGCTCATCCGGATCTAGCGACGAGTTCGGTTCCGCTACGACACCTCGCTCGGACAGTTCGGGAATCTCGCCATCCGGGTAGCCGGCCAGCGGTAGAAGTTTGGCTGTGCTGTTGGCATGGGCCAGCCCCCATACTGGATAAGGAATGTTGATCCCAAGAGTCGAGACCACAAATGACGGTATCTCTCCTTGGAATGGTCTTTCTTGACTAGGGGGTTGAAGTCCCAGCTCCCCTGTAACTGCGTTAACGACGGCCCTTCTGTTTGAAACCCATAGCGTGGTCCGTCATGGATGTCGATGGCGGGGTGAGTATGGGGATCAGTGGAGAAGAGGGTT
>Ga0302135_10001026_pt1 | contig 16773 bp, 14 predicted proteins | sample CBN3_surface_MG_FD_203119 | JGI IMG/M metagenome (GOLD analysis project Ga0302135, IMG submission 203119) | Marine microbial communities from Western Arctic Ocean, Canada - CBN3_32.1 | ecosystem: Environmental > Aquatic > Marine > Oceanic | place: Canada: Western Arctic Ocean | collected...
GGCCGCATGACGGTCTACGTAACCGACGTCCAGGCGTATCGCGACAGTCTGAAAGAACTGGGCGCGATCTGGCGGCCGCGAATGGGACGCAACTTCCCCGCCATGGCGCTGCTCGGCATCACAGAACTCGTTGACGCGAACGCCATGGTGGAGATCGAAACCACTGCTGTGATACCCGCGGTGGCGGAGGAACCGGCGCCGCCCGCGCAGCCGGTCTGAACTGGATGCCGATTAGCCCCAAGAGCTTTCTCTACACCCACGACACGAGTACCGGCGTCGCGACGATTCTGCTGAATCGTCCGCAGCGGATGAACGCCCTGACGTTTGAGGTCTACCGGGAGCTGGGCGAAGCGTTTCGGGACCTCGCCGACGAGCCCGGTGTTCGTGCCATCGTCCTAACCGGGCAGGGCAAGGCGTTCTGCACCGGCGGCGACGTGCACGACATCATCGGCCCACTCTTCGAGCGTGACGCCGACGGCCTGTACGAGTTCACCCGCATGACCTGCGACGTGATCGATGCCATGCGGGCGTGTCCGCAACCCATCGTGGCGGCGCTGAACGGTACGGTTGCAGGCGCCGGTGCCGTGCTGGCGACCGCGGCCGACCTCCGCGTTGCCGCCGAGTCGGCGCGGGTGGCGTTCCTGTTCACCAAGGTTGGGCTGTCGGGCGCCGATATGGGCATGTGCTGGCTCCTTCCCCGCATCGTCGGCTTCGGTCGAGCAACGGAACTGTTGATGACGGGCAACTTCATCGACGCGGCCGAGGCGCATCGGATCGGGCTGTACAACCGCGTCGTCGCCGACGACAACGTGCTCGAAGTGGCGCTCAATCTGGCCGAGGAACTCGCGCGTGGCCCGGCCTACGGGATCGGCATTACCAAGCGACAACTCGATGAAGAGGCCAACATGCCGTTTTCGGCAGCGCTGGATCGCGAAGCTCGCGTGCAGGCCGAGTGCATGCGCAGCGCCGACTTTCTCGAGGCCTACCAGGCTTTCGTGGACAAACGCGACGCCTGTTTCAACACACCCGATGGCGCCCCCGCCGTCCCGACCGAGGCAGGAGAGGCCGAATGAGTTCGTTGGCTGAGATTCGCGCCTTCCTGGATGACGACCACACCGAGTTCGCCGGCCGCATCGATGCCTATGCGCGCACAGCGCTGCGGGACCTGCCGGAACCTCGCGACGACGATGAGGCGCGCGTCCAGGCGCGCGAGGTTCTCGACTGGATGGGGCAGGCGGGATGGTTCGCGCCGATCGCCGACGGCGATCTGCGACAGCTCTGCCTGCTACGCGAACACGCAGCGGCGGCCTCACCGCTTGCCGACGCGGTGGTGGCTTTGCAGGGCCTCGGCATCACACCGTTGCTGTTGTCGGACAACCGCGCGATGCGCGAAGCGTGGCTGCCGCCAGCTCTACAAGGCGCCGCCATGGGCGCCTTCGCGCTGACCGAGGTCGAGGCTGGATCCGACGTAAGCGGAATCGCGACTACCGCCACGCGCGACGGCGAGGCCTACATCCTGAACGGCAGCAAGACGTTCATTTCCAACGCCGGCGTCGCCGACTTCTATGTGGTCTTCGCGAGCACGGATGTCGAGGCCGGCACGCGCGGCCTTACCGCCTTCGTCGTTGCGGCGGCCACAACCGGGTTCGAGTTCGTCGCGCCGCAGATCATGAGCTCGCCGCATCCACTCGGCGACATTGCGTTCAACAACTGTGCGATCCCCGCCGCGTGTCGTCTGGGCAAAGAAGGCGAGGGATTCAAGATCTGCATGAAAACGCTCGACCGACTGCGGGTCTCGGTCGGCGCCGCCGCCTGCGGCATGGCGGGCCGTGCCCTTGAAGAGGCCTTGCGCCACGTGCGCACACGACAGCAGTTCGGACGCCCCCTGGCCGAGTTCCAGCTCGTGCAGGACAAGCTCGCCCGCATGTATGTCGAACTCACGGCAGCACGCCTGCTGGTGTACCGCGCGGCATGGGAACGCGACCAGGGCACCGAGCGGCTCACGCTCGAAGCGGCCACCGCCAAGGTCGGGGCGACCGAGGCGGCGCAGCGCATCATCGACGATGCTATCCAGCTGCTCGGCGGCCAGGGAGTCCTGGCGAGCAACGTTGTGGATCGCATGTACCGCAGCATCCGCGCACTGCGCATCTACGAAGGGACGAGCGAAATTCAGCATCTGATCATTGCCCGGCAACTGCTCGCCGCGGCCACCGAGGAGGACACGGGATGAGCGATATCGACGTCAAGGTGAAGGTCATTCCCAACGGTCCGCTGCGCGTGTCCGGTGCCGGGCTCTGCCGCATCGGCATCGAACGCAACGATCACGACCGGCCAACGGACTACACCGAGCACGGTGAGCAAGACCACACCGAGTCCTATTCGCTTTGCCGTTGCGGCGCGTCTGCCAACAAACCGTTCTGCGACGGCGCCCACAAGAACATCGATTGGGATCCGACCGAGACGGCGGAGCACGGTAAGACGGCCCATCGCCGCATCGAGTACGACGGCGATACCTTCGCGATTACCGACGACAAAGCGCTGTGCTGGCACGCAGGCTTCTGTGTTCGCGAGTACGGCCATGTTTGGAATCTCACCGAGACGGCGAACAGCGAACAGGACAAGCAACAGGTCAAGGAAATGGTCCATGCCTGCCCGAGCAGCCGGCTGCAGTATCACGAGCCCAAGGGGTTCCCGCCGATCGAGCCCGAGCTGAGCCAGCGCATCGCCGTGATCGATGACGGGCCGCTGTATCTGCAAGGAGGCATTCCCGTGGTCGGCGCCGACGGCGCCGCCTACGAGACGTTGAACCGCGTGAGCCTGTGCCGCTGCGGCGCGTCCGCCAACAAGCCCTACTGCGACGGCCGGCACAGCGAGATCGGCTTCGAGGACTCCGCATAGCCCATGCGCATTCACTGCCTCGGCGGCGGCCCCGCTGGTCTCTACTTCGCCATTCTGATGAAGCGCCGGCGACCCGAGGCCGAGGTAGTGGTGTGGGAGCAGAACCGCCTCGAGGACACCTTCGGCTTCGGCGTCGTGTTCTCCGATGCGACCGCCGAGAACCTGGAGACCGCCGACCCCGAGTCGTGGCACGCAGTGCGCGAGTTGTTCTACCGCTGGGACGATATCCACATCCACTATCGCGGCGAGTTGCTCGAGTCGACAGGGCACGGATTTGCCGGCATGTCACGCCGTCGCCTGCTGGAGATTCTCTCCGAGCGCGCAACTGAGCTCGGCGCGGAGATCCGTTTTGCATCGCCTATAGCCGATCCGCTAACTCTCGCGGATGCGGATCTCGTTGTTGCCGGCGATGGCGTCCACAGCCCCACGCGCCAGCTGTTCGCCGAGCACTTCAAACCCGAGGTGGACTTCCGCCCGAACCGGTTCGTCTGGCTCGGCACCACGTGTCCCTTCCCCGCCTTTACCTTCGACTTTCGCGAGAACGAGCACGGACTGTGGCGGCTACACGCGTACCAATACGAGCCCAGGCACGCCGATCTCGACGATCCGGAACCGATCTCCACGTTCATCGTCGAAACCACCGAAGCGGCGTTCGAGCGCGCTGGCCTCGCGGCTGACGACGAGGCTGCGACCGTCGCCTATTGCGAGGAACTGTTCGCCTCGACTCTCGGGCGCCATCGACTGATCGGCAACAAGTCGATCTGGCGGCAGTTCCCCACGGTCCGCAACAAGCGCTGGCACCACGACAACTTCGTCCTCGTCGGTGACGCCGTCCACACCGCCCACTTCTCCGTCGGCTCCGGCACGAAGCTCGCCATGGAAGACAGCATTGCCCTCGCCGATCACATCGACGCGGCCTGGCCACAGGGCGGCCCGGCGCCGGACGCCGCCGCAATTACCGAGGCGCTCACGGGCTATGAGGTCGACCGCAGACCGGACACCGAGAGCCTGCAGCGTGCGGCGCAGGCAAGCCTGCAATGGTTCGAGGACACCGAGCGCTACTGGGATGCCGAGCCCATCGAATTCGGCTTCAGTCTTCTGACGCGCAGCCTGCGCATCACGCATGCCGACCTGGCACAGCGCGACGCCGCCTACGTGGGACGCATCGATCAATGGTTCGCCGGCCAGGCCGCGGCGCAGTCCGGAGTCTCCGTAGCTGCCATGTCGGCTTTGCCCGAAACGCTGGCGCCAGCGGTACACAGCCCCGCGCGCCAGTACGCGCGACGCCCCCTGCCGCCGCCCATGTTCACGCCCTTCAAGCTGCGCGAGATGTTGCTGGCCAACCGAATTGTTGTGTCGCCGATGTGCCAGTACAGCGCCGACGAGGGCATGCCCAACGACTGGCACTTCGCGCACCTGGCCGCGCGCGCAGTCGGCGGCGCGGGACTCCTGGTTACCGAGATGACGGACATCTCGCCAGACGCGCGTATTACCTACGGATGCACCGGTATCTACAATGACCAACAAGTGGCCGCCTGGCGCCGCATCGTCGACTTCGTGCATACCAACAGCTACGCCAAGATCGCGGTGCAGCTCGCGCATGCCGGTCGCAAGGGCTCCACGAAGCTGGCCTGGGAAGGGTCGGACGAGCCGCTCGAGCACGATGGCTGGCCCCTGCTCGCGCCCTCGCCCATCCCCTGGGGCGAGCACAGTCCGGTGCCGCACGAGATGACCCGCGCCGACATGGATACCGTGCGCGACCTCTTCGTCGCCGCCACCGAACGGGCAGCGATCGCCGGTTTCGACATGCTGGAACTGCACATGGCGCACGGCTACCTGCTGTCGACTTTCGTATCGCCGCTAACCAACGAGCGCGACGACGAGTACGGCGGCAGTCTCGAGAATCGACTGCGCTATCCGCTCGAGGTCTTCGCTGCTATGCGCGCCGTGTGGCCCGCCGATCGGCCCATGTCGGTGCGAATCTCGGCCGTTGACTGGGCGCCCGGCGGGATGGCGGCCGCGGACTCCGTCGAAGTTGCCCGCATGCTGAAGGCGGCCGATTGTGACCTGGTCGACGTCTCGGCCGGGCAGACTGTCCCGTACGCGCGACCGATCTACGGTCGCCAGTTCCAGACGCCGTTCGCCGAGCGCATCCGACGCGAGGTCGGCATCAGTACGATGGCGGTGGGCAACATCTCTTCGTACATGGACGCGAATACGATCCTGGCGGCCGGACGTGCCGACCTTTGCGCGCTGGCCCGCGCGCATCTCTGGGATCCCTACTGGACCCGCAACGCCGCTCAGAAGCAGGGCTGGGACTTGCCCTGGCCCGACGCGTACTCCGCGCTCGACCGCTATCGGCCACGTTTCGAATAGGATCTGCGCATGCGATCAACGAACTACAGCGAATACCTGGCACTGGACGAACTGCTCTCGATCCAGCGGCAAAAGTCGGATGGCCCCGAGCACGACGAACTCCTCTTCATCATCATTCATCAGGTGTACGAGCTCTGGTTCAAGCAAGAGCTGCACGAGGTCGACTATCTCGGCGAACACCTCGCTGCGGGAAACGCCGCGCCGGCTTTGAGTGCGCTGCGACGGATCCTCACCATTCTCAAGACGCTCGTCGGTCAGATCGACATTCTCGAGACGATGACGCCGCTCGACTTCCTGAGCTTCCGCGACCGACTCGACGCGGCCAGCGGCTTCGAGTCGTTCCAGTTCCGCGAGTTCGAGTTCGCTCTGGGCATGAAGAAGCCGGCGACGATCGACCGATTCGCGCCAGATTCGACGGCCGCCGCCAACCTGCGCCGCCGCCTCGCGGAACCTTCTGTCTGGATGCGCTTCCTGCAGTACCTGGAGACCTGTGGCGCCGGGATCCCCGCTGCCGCCCTCGAGCGCGACCCGACGCTACCGACCGAAGCGGATGCCGAAGTACAGGCGGCGCTGATCAGAATCTATCGCGAGGATGCTGCCCTGCTGCAGATATGCGAGCGCCTGATCGATCTCGACGAAGGCGTGCAGGAATGGCGCTATCGCCACGTGAAGATGGTGCAGCGCACGATCGGCACCAAGCAGGGCACTGGCGGGTCGGAGGGAGCCGAGTACCTGAAGAGCACCCTCTTCAAACCGGTCTTTCCGGACCTATGGGCGATTCGAGCGGCGCTCTGACCTCTGCGGCGCGTTGATCTGGGAGTCACGATGGATGCATCAACGGAACCACTGTCTGCGGCACAACTGCACGCATCGCCCAACGCCATCGCGGCCGATTACTCCCGCTTCCGCGTCGGCGAGCGTCTGCTACTGAGCGCCCATTCGCACCAGGCGTGGCCTGATTGCGGCTTCGAGGCCCAGCAGCAGGCGTGGCTCGATGCCGCCGAACTCGTCGATCAGAAATGGGGGCGCGCCTTTGCGATGGCCGACCGCGTGCGGCAAGGCTGGCGGCGACTGCTCGACGACCCGAGCGCCGACCTGGCTCTCGCCGCCAACACGCACGAGCTCGTTGTCCGGCTCCTATCCGCGTTGCCGCTGGGTGAGCGTCCGCGCCTGATCACGACCGATGGAGAATTCCACACGGTCCGACGGCAGTTCGATCGCCTCGAGGAAGAAGGTCTGGAAGTTGTCCGGGTGTTGGCCACGCCCACCTCAACGCTCAGCGATCGCCTGGCCGATGCGGTCGATGACCGCACCGCGCTGGTCGCAGTATCGGCCGTTCTGTTCCGCTCTGCGGAACGCGTGGAGAACCTCGGCGCGCTCGCGCTGGAGTGCGAACGCGTGGGCGCGCAGTTGCTCGTCGACACCTATCACGCCCTCAACGTGAGCCCGTTCTCGGTGCGAAAGGAGGGTCTAGCTGGGGCCTTCGTGGTGGGAGGCGGCTACAAGTACTGTCAACTCGGCGAAGGGAACTGCTTCCTCCGACTCCCACCAGACTGCACCCTACGACCGGTGATCACCGGCTGGTACGCCGAGTTCGATGCGCTCGAGGACAAGGTAGCTTCCCGGGTGCAGTATGCCGGCGGCGTCGATCGCTTCGCCGGGGCCACCTACGACCCGACCGCGCACTATCGCGCCGCGGCCGTCTTCGACTACTTCGAAGAACGTGGCCTGTCGACCGCGCTTCTGCGCGAGGTGAGTCAGCACCAGGTGGGCCTCCTGCGTGCTGCCTTCGACGACCTCAGCGCCGACGAGACCGTGATCACTCGCGACCGAAGCCTTCCGCTTGAAGCCATGGGCGGTTTCCTGGCACTCCGGACGCCGCACGCGAGCGCGCTCAATGCCGCGTTGTACGCCCGGGGGGTGTCGAATGACTGCCGTGACGATATCCTCCGGCTCGGCCCCGCCCCCTATCTCACCGATGACCAGCTGCACGCGGCGATAGCGCAGCTGGGCGCGGCGATCGAGGACATCACGTGAAGAACAGACGCGCGGCCTGCCTTCGGCTGGCCGGGCTCGCTGCGGCCGGGTTCCTCACCCTGAGCGGCACCACGCCAGCCGGAGCGCAGGAACTGACCTGGGCCGACTGTGGCGACGACGCCGCGCACGCGGATGCCGAATGTGCCCATATCGTGTTGCCGCTGCAGCACGATGATCCGGCGGCGGGGACGATCAACGTGGCGTTGGGTCGGATCCTCAGCGCTGCACCGATGTCGGCGACGCGCACCCAGTTCTGGTACCTGCCCGGCGGTCCGGGGGACTCGGGCGTCGAGACGCTCGGTCGCTTGCACGCGATTTTCGGTGAGCTTGGCGTCGACATCTATTCGCTGGATCACCGCGGTGTCCGCGGCACGGCGCTGCTCCGTTGCCCCGAGCAGGAGGCTGAAGACAGCGAGGAGGGGCGCGAGCTCTCGACCGAGGAATGGCCCGCCTGCATCGAATGGCTGGGCGCCAATCGGCCAGACCTCGACTACCTGACGGCAACGGCTTCGGCACGTGATGTGAGCGCGGCGATCAACGCGACCCGCGGGCCGGGCGACCGCGTCATCATCTTCGGCGCCTCCTACGGAACCTACTGGGCCAACCGCTACCTGACCCTGTTCCCGGATCAGCCCGATGGCGTCATCCTCGATGGCATCGTCCCGGCCGATTGGACCTTCGCTGAATTCGACGACTCTCTCGATCAGGTCGGCCGCAGCTTGCTCAACCGCTGCGTTCGCGATGCCGAGTGCGCTGGCCACCTGGGACCCGACCCGATCTCCCTGGCGCAGGAACTCCCGGATCGTTTCGACGCTGGCCACTGCCCCGATATCAGTGGCGAAGTCGACGGCCGCACCCTGCGGCTCGTGCTCGGCAACATGCTGATGTCCGGTCCCGAGGTCTGGCCCTACATCCCTGCCATGGTCTACCGCATGGATCGCTGCAAGATCCGCGATCTCGAAGCCGCCGGCTCTCTCTTCGAGACCCTTTTCGACTCGGGCGAAGTTGGCGAACCGGAGTCGCATTCGCCGGTGCTGCAACGTCACGTCTCGATGTCGGAGCTATGGCCCACGTCGGCGCCCCGCGCGGAACAGTTTGAGGCCGCGATTGGGCGCTCCACGATGACGACTGCGGTCAGCGCCTCGTTCGCCACCACCTACGACGACTGGCCGCGGTATCCCCGGCCCGAGAGCGCTGGGCTCATCGCCACCTATTCCGGTCCCATGCTTTTGCTGCATGGTGGCCTCGACCCGACGATGCCGGTGGACCGCCTGTCCGGTCTCGTCGAGCACTTCAGCGGCCCGGGGCAAGAGTTCGTGCTGTTTCCGGATTCAGGTCACGTTACGCTGAACGAGAACGAATGCGCCCGCTCGATGTACGAGAGCTTTATCAAGGCGCCTGGCGAGCCCGTCGACCGCACGTGCATGGCAGCCGTAGCCGGCATCGCCTTCGCAGCCCCGGACACCGATGAACCCTTGTTCGGCACCGACGACTTCTGGGGTGAAAGCGCGACCACGATGGAGATCGGCGTGATCATCCTGAACCTCCTTATCGCTGCCGCGATGGCTGGCACGGTCCTGTGGGTCGCCCGTTGGATGCGACGACGGCGGAGTGCCGGTGCGGCCGAATAAACACGGCCGCGCTCTGCGCGTGGCGGCTGCGGTCACCGTCATCGGCGGGATCGCCACGGTTGCAGGGGGCCTCTACCTGCGCAGCCTGCTAAGCGCCGAGTCGCTCGGGAAGAAGATCCTCGGCTTCATGGCCAATGCCATCGCCATTCGGAGCAACAACCCCGGCAGCCCCGGCGAAGCGCTGCGGGTGGGGATTCTCGATCAGGTGCTGGAACCGAGCGACCCCTTTTTCAAGCTGATCTGGATTGGCCTGCGGGATGGTATGGCCGAGATCGCCGCGCGGATCAGCTAGGGCGCCCAAACGGCGAACGCCGCGAACTGGCAAAGGGAGCTGCCAGCGCACGGCGATCACGCAGGGAATCGATCAAGAGATCGTTGGGTCTCCCTCTTTCAGGCGGTCGTTGGGTCTCCCTCTTGCAAAACTGTGCGCTGCTCGAGCAGCAGAGATAGTTCGGTCCCGTTGCCCACAGATGATTGGCAAGGCCTCGGGACCCACGCTCATCGCCCGCCGGCGGCGGTTGAGAGCGCTACGAAGTCGTCATCGCCGGTGAACCATCCGCCCGGCTGGTTGAAATCAGTGTCAATCGTCTCGTCCGGGCCGGCCGAGTAGCAGACCACCGCGGCGCCGAAGCCGTCGGATGTAGCGTCGGCTGGAACATGCATGGCGAAAACGTTGGCCATGTAACGGTTGCCCCAGGGATCAGCATCGACTCGGTCGGAGATATACGGGCCGCGCCAGGCGAACATCGAGTTGAAGCCCTGGCCGGAGATCGGGTCGAACAGCAAGCCGGCGGCGATTCCCGCGCTCGACGCGCCGTTGATCATGTCGGCCGGCAGTCGATGTCCGGCGGTGCCATTTCCGAACGGCGTGTTGTGAATCAGATGGTTGGCGAAGGTGTCGACGCGGAATTGCACGTCGCTCGCCGTGATGTCGGTCGGTTCGGCGAATGCCTCGAGGTAGGACAGCACCCAGTTCTCGCCGGTGTCGACCACGTATCGCTGCATCGAGGAACAGAGGGCGCCGAGGTCTTCCTTCACACGGGCGAATCGGGCCAGACGATTGCAGCCGCCCAGATTCGGAAGGAGGATCGTGGAGAGGATCACGAGCACCAGCAAGATGATGGTGACCTCTACAAGCGTGAAGCCTTTCTGGCCGTTGTTTGCCGCGTTCTTCATGTTCCCTGCGATCAACGAAACTGGAATGGGGTCTCCCGTTTGCGTCGTGCACAGAAGGTAGCTGCCTTCGCGTAGGGCCCGAAGTCAACCGGTCCCGTGTTGGCCGCTCGTGGCCAGGTGGTCAGCAGTGCCCACTCCAGGCCAATGTCGGCGCGGTCCGTTGCCGGACCCGGACGGCCCGGGCGCCGCGGCGCCGGTCCACGGCGGCGCCCAACATGATCCGGCGGACAGAACCGGACAGATCCGGCCAGGAAGGGTGCCGCCGAGGTCCTGATGGGTCGAGCCCGGACGGCCAGGCGCGGTCACGCACGGCGTCTGTCCGCCCCGCGATCGGGAGCGGTACCGAGCGGACACTATCGCTATGACTTTCGATCTAGTAGCGACTCATAGTGGCATTTACTGCGCTTTAATAATCAAAACTTTCACAACATGGAGCGCCGAAAACCCCGTGAAATTTCGCCAAGTCGAGCGCGCGATCATCCAGCGTCGATCGTGCCGGCACTGATCGGGACCGTGGTGCCGCCGACGCGGACGGCGGTGATAGCACCCGAGACCTTATCCGCCTCGATGTCCATCCGACTGGGACGCCCCATCTCGATACCCTGCGCAACGCTCCATCGCAGGGTGCCGTCCGCGGTCGGCGCGGATGCCGCCAGCACGGCCGCGAGACCGCTTGCCGCAGATCCGGTCGCCGGATCCTCGCTCACTCCCACCGATGGCCCGAACATCCGGGCGTGTACGTCTGTTTCTTTGCCGTCGAGCGCGTACAGGAAAATGTTGTCGGCCCAGGCGCCGGCGAGATTCTCCTCCCACCGCTGCCGGTGCAACGCTGCTCGGGCGACCGCTGCTCGGTCAACGAGCGGGACATAGACGAAGGGGAATCCCGTCGAGACCGCCACTGGCGACAGTTCGTCATCACGAATCGCATCGGCCTCGAGACCGAGGACGGCTGCGAGACTGGCGCGTTCTGGCAACGGCGCCCCCCACTCGGGGAGCTGCCCGGCGGTCAGCTGACAGTTCGTGACCGCGCCGCCCGCGCACTCGACTTTCACCGCCACGGGACCGAGTCCTTCCTCGAGCACGATCGTTGACTGCGCTTGCGTGGGGTCGACCGCGCCGCGGCCAGCCAGGACGTGCGCGGCGCCTACCGTGGGATGACCGGCGAAAGGCAACTCCACTGCTGGCGTGAAGATCCGCACCCGCGCCGTCCCCTGCGCGGTCTCAGCGGGCAGCACGAAGACCGTCTCGGAGAGATTGAACTCACGCGCGATCGATTGCATCTGAACGCCGCTCAACGTCTCGGCACCGAATACCACTGCCAGCGGATTGCCGCCGAAAGGAACGCTGGTAAACACGTCTACCGTTACGAACTCGTACTTCATGGGGTCGTCTCCAGACGGGCAAGCGTTTGCGCAGGAAGTGGATTCATTCGCCGGAAACAAGGTGCAGTGCCATGGCGATAGCACCCGAACCGCACACGTGGCAGTACTCGGCCGAGGCCTGGATCGCCGGCGGCGGCGATTCGCGCGGCTCGATGACGAAGCCGAAGCGTGGGGAAACCCCCGCGGCCGTCTCAGTCAGGAGATAGAGGGCGCTCAGTTCGCCGGCGCGGGCCTCGCCGATAGCGTGAGCAACGATGCGCTCGCCCAACCGTTCGCCCCGATGCCCCGGCTCGACGGCTACCGAACGCAGGATCGCGTCCTGATCGCGTACCTCGAGTGCGGCGGTCGCGACGATCCGCGCGCCGTCGCGGATGACAAACTGGCTCTGGCGACACTTATCCAGGTCGTCCACCGGCAGGCCGGATTCCGAAACCAGCGCGTCGGCCGCCTCATGCTCGGACTCGCGTATCCGATCGACTTCCATTTATTCCCCTCCGGCGCGTCTTCCTACGCCGACATCGTCGCGGATTCGGCCCGGTCGAGTATCGTTCCAGGAACTCAATATCCCGACAGGTCTCATGTCTGATTGGCTAGCCATTGCCTGCGAGCGATCCACCGTCCGCCGCGGACTCAAGTTCGCGGTCATCGTTGGCGCCGTCCTGATCACCATCAACCACGGCGACTCCATCGTCGTGGGGACGTCGACCGCATCCGGGTGATCAAGATGGCCCTCGCCGTGATGGTGCCCTATTTGGTATCCACCTTTTCGACCTGCGGCGCGCGCATCCAGATGCAGCGTCATATGCCCAAGGCGGCACCACGCGTAGAATGACCGGAGCACGCCGGCACCGGCGCTGCCCGAAGACCCCGGGTTCGGTTGCCGATCCCACCGTGCCGTTCCGGCCTCCCTTCTTCCCAGTCAGTCATGCAGTTGCCGGCCCTCGACACCCGACAATCGGTCACCGAGCGATGGAGCGCCGCAATCGGCGCCATCGACGTTGTGTTCGGCCCCGGTGCACGCCTCGAACTGGCTGACTTCGCGGCAACCGCAGGGTTCACTCGCCCTTTGCTGGTGACCGACCCCGGCGTTCGCGCCGCCGGCTATGTCGACGACCTGGCCGACCGTATGCGCGCCATGGGGCAGGTCGTCGCCATATTCGACGACGTCGTCGAGAACCCGACCACGGCGACCATCGCGTGCGGTGCCAGCTTCGCTCACGAGCACCGGCCCGATCTGATTATCGGATTCGGCGGCGGCAGCGCGATGGACGCGGCAAAGGGCATCAACTTCATCCACACGAACGGCGGCGTGATGGAGGATTACGAAGGAACCGGCCGCGCGTCACAACCGCTGTTGCCCTCGTGCGGGGTCCCGACCACGGCGGGCACGGGCAGCGAAGGTCAGTCGTACGCGCTCATCTCGCGCGCCGAGGATCATCGCAAGATGGCATGTGGCGGCGCCCGCTTCGAGACCGCAATACTCGACCCGGAACTCCTCGCGACGACACCGCGCTCCGTGCGCTTCGTTACCGGCATCGATGCGATTGCCCATGCGGTCGAAAGTCACGTGAGCACTCGCGCCAACCCCGTCTCACGACTGTTCAGCCAGCAGGCATGGAAGCGACTGAGCCGCAGCTTCGAAGCCTCGCTCAAGGCCGACACCGAGGTCGCCGTTCGCGGCGATATGGTTCTCGGTGCGCACCTCGCCGGCGCGGCGATCGAATCGTCCATGCTCGGTGCGGCGCACGCCTGCGCCAACCCACTCACGGCGCGACACGGAATCGTTCACGGGCTGGCCGTCGGCATCCTGCTGCCCCACGTGGTGCGTCACAACCAGGTCGCCGTCGCAGATGACTACGTAGCGCTGGCGGGCGATGATCTGGTGGCAACACTCGATCGGCTCCTGGCTCTCGGCGGGACACCTCTGCGCCTGCGCGAGCATGGCGTCGCCCGTGAAGATCTTTCCGCGTTGGCGAGTGATGCAGCGCCCCAGTGGACCGCGCAGTTCAACCCGGGCCCGGCCCAGGAGGCAGATCTCTATGCGATCTATGACGCGGCGTACTAGCAGCAGCATCCTGGTGGCCGGGATCGCCTTGTTGGCTCTGCCCGCGCTCGGGCACGGTTCCGACGGAGCCGCGTGGCGGATGTTCCGCGGCGATCCGGCGCTCACCGGCGTCGTGGATGCGGAAATGCCCGAGAACCTCGACGTGCTCTGGGTCTTCGAGGCGGAGGACAGCATCGAGTCCAGCGCGGCGATCGTTGACGATCGCGTCTACGTGGGATCACTCGACGGCAACCTCTACGTGCTCGATCTTGCCTCTGGCGAGGAACTCTGGCGATTCGCCGCAGCAATGGAAGTGAAGTCCTCGCCGACGGTCTTTGACGGCATCGTCTACTTCGGCGACGAGGCCGGCATCTTCTACGCCCTCGACGCCGTGACGGGCGAGGAACGCTGGCGGGTCGAGACCGGCGGCGGCATCATCTCGGCCGCCAACCATAGCGACGGCGTCGTCGTGTTCGGCTCATACGACAACAACCTCTACGCGGTCGACGCCGCGGATGGCACCGTCCGCTGGCAGATCGAAACCAACGGCTACGTGAACGGCACGCCGGCAATCGTTGACGGCAAGGTGATCTCGGTCGGCTGCGATGGCGTTCTGCGTGTGGTGAGTCTTGCCGACGGCGAGGTCCTCCAATCGGTGGAGATCGGCGCCTACGTCGCCTCCAGCCCGGCGGTTCGCGACGGGATTGCCTACTTCGGCACCTATGAGAACCAAGTTCTGGCGGTCGACCTCGCGGACGGCGGGTCGCCCTGGGTATACGAACACCCTCAGCGCAAATTCCCTTACTACTCGTCTGCCGCAGTAACGGACGACACTGTTGTGCTCGGCGGCCGCGACAAGATGATCCACGCCATCAACCGCGAGACCGGTGAGTCGCGCTGGACCCATACCAGCCGCGCGCGCGTCGATTCGTCGCCCATCGTCCTGGGCGACCGGGTCATGATCGGCGGCAGTTCCGGCGACCTGGTCATACTCGACGTGCACACCGGCGAGCTGATGTGGCAGTTTGAGACCGGCTCTTCGATCATCGCGACTCCCGCCATCGCTGCTAACCGAGTAGTTATCGGTACCGAGGATGGCATCCTCTACTGCTTCGGCACGAATTGATGGACCAGGAAACAACGCAACCCACCCCGGCGACCAAGCCCGAGCCCGCAACCAGCCGTCTCGAGATGGCCGAGACGCAGGTAGGCAGTGTCTTCGTCTCGAACTACCCGCCCTACTCGCAGTGGTCGGAGGGAGACCTGGAGGCGTTCGAGGCCACGATCCACGCGGCCCCCGAAGCCGACGCGCCGCCGCTCGGCATGTACCTGCATATCCCGTTCTGCCGTAAGCGCTGCCGGTTCTGCTACTTCCGCGTCTACACCGACAAGAACGCCGACGAAGTAAAAACCTACTGCGCGGCTCTCGCCCGCGAGGTCGATGCCTACGCGGCCCTGCCGGTTACCCAGGGGCGACCGCTGCGCTTCGTCTACTTCGGCGGCGGCACGCCGTCGTACATCGCGGCCAAACATCTGGCGGAGCTGATCCGGCGCATCCGGGTGGCCTTTCCGTGGGACCAGGTGGAGGAAGTCACCTTCGAGTGCGAACCGGGCACGCTTACGCAATCCAAGCTCGAGAACATCCACAAGCTGGGCATCACGCGCCTGAGCCTCGGCGTCGAGCATTTCGACGACCATATCCTGGAGATCAACGGCCGCGCCCATGTGAGCACCGAGATCAATCGCGTGCTGCCTTGGGTGCACGAGATCGGTTTCGATCAGTTCAATCTCGACCTGATCGCCGGGATGATCGGCGAGACCTGGGAGACATGGCGCGACACGGTCGAGAAGACGATCGACGCCAACCCCGACTCGGTGACGGTCTACCAGCTAGAACTGCCTTTCAATACCGGAATTTCCAAGGAGTTCATGGACGGCACCCTGGACGTTCCGCTCGCCGACTGGGCGCAGAAGCGCGAGTGGCAGCAGTACGCTTTCGAGCGCCTCGCCGAGGCCGGCTACGAGGTGTCGAGCGCGTACACGATGGTCCGCGGCAAGGGTTCGTTCCGCTATCGCGACTCGCTCTGGCACGGCGCCGATATGCTCGGCACGGGAGTCTCCTCATTTGGGCATGTGGGTGGCGTTCACGTGCAGAACACCGCCAACTGGACCGAGTACTTGGCGGCCATCGACGAGGATCGGCTCCCGGTACTGCGGGCTCTCGCAACGTCTGCGGACGATCGACTGATCCGCGAGTTCATCCTGCAGATGAAAACTGGCGCCATTGACGCTGCCTACTTCAGCGACAAGTTCGGTGTCGACGTTCTGGCGCGCTTTGCCGACCCCCTCGAGCGCCTCGGGTCGCGCGACATGTTGACCCTGCGTGACGATGGCTTCGATATGACACGGGACGGCTTGCTCCAGGTCGATAGCCTCTTGCCAGAGTTCTACGACGCGCGCCATCGCAACGCGCGCTACACGTAGGCCACGTACATGCGCGGCAACCTCGCCATCGTCACTCTCCTCGTCGCGACGGTACTCGCAGGCGCCGGCCTGGCCGCCGCAAGCGCCACCGCAGAAGACTGGCCGCAGTTCCGCGGACCTGAACGCACCGGCCGGTCCGACGAGATCGGTCTGTTCAGCGACTGGAATCCCGACACCCCCCTCGAGGAACGCTGGCGCGTGCCCCTCGGCAGCGGCTACTCGAGCGTGTCGATCGTCGACAGCGCCGTAGTTACGCTGCTGGGAAGCGACGGCGGCGAGTACCTGGCCGCCTACGACACCGCCACGGGCGCCGAGCGCTGGCGACTGCGTGTCGACGACCTGTTTCGCGACGGTATGGGTGACGGGCCGCGCTCCACGCCGACGATCCGCGGCGGCCGCGTGTTCGCGCTCGGGGCGCGTGGCCAACTGGTTGCCGCCGACCTGGATACAGGCCTGCCGCTGTGGCGTATCGACATGCCCGACCGTTACGGCGCCCGGCGACCGACCTGGGGTTTCGCCGCCTCGCCAATCATCGTCGACGGCCAGCTGTTGATCGAGGCCGGCGGCAGTCGCGCCGGGCTGGTCGCGCTGGAACCGTCCTCGGGCGAAGAGCTCTGGCGGGCTCTCGGCGACCGGCCCGGCTATTCAACGCCCATCGTCGCGGAGATCCACGGTCAGCGACAGGTGGTGGTGTTCACGGCCGAGCGCGCCCTCGGGATCGCACTGGGCGGCGGCGAAGCCCTGT
>Ga0302135_10001028_pt1 | contig 16745 bp, 22 predicted proteins | sample CBN3_surface_MG_FD_203119 | JGI IMG/M metagenome (GOLD analysis project Ga0302135, IMG submission 203119) | Marine microbial communities from Western Arctic Ocean, Canada - CBN3_32.1 | ecosystem: Environmental > Aquatic > Marine > Oceanic | place: Canada: Western Arctic Ocean | collected...
TTATTGTGCGGACATGCCTCGGTCGCCCAACCCGAGGGTATAGACAGTGCTCTGGGCGTTGCCGATGAGTGCGAACAGTCCTGTCAGCGCTGCTGCCACTGAGAACTTGGCAGAGTTCCAGACGTGCTTTAGCGACTTAAGGAAGGGTGGGAGCTTCTCTGAGGGGGGTCGCTCTGGTCGAGATGTTCGAAGGAGTAAGAGAATGAGTGCCGCACCAACGAAGGCAGCGAACAGAACAAAGGAGGACATGAGTCCGTACCGTGAGGCCATGAAACCGCTCAGTCCGGCACCAAAGATTGCTCCGGACATCGCGGCTCCGGAGGTAGCGGCCAGTCGGCGAATCCGCGTAGTGGGATCACCAAGGGCGGCCCACGCAGAGCCACCTATCCACGCGGCAGAAGAGGCAAAGCCCTGGATGAGGCGGACAATGATGAACCCCGAGTAGGAGCTCACCCAGTAAAAGCCGGCGAATGAGATGGTGAGAAGAACCCCTGCAATGATCGTGATCCGACGCGGGCCCACCTTGTCGGTGAGGCGCCCCATGGGGATGCCGAACACCGCAACCCCGAAGGCAAGACCTCCGATGAGGGCACCCATGGCGGTGTCAGATACTGCCAGTTTTCGTTGGAGCTCTGGTATCAGTGGCAGCAGTCCGCTGTACGCCATCGTGTCCGCGAAGAGAATGGCTCCGACGAGCGACGTTGGGGTGATGAGGCGACGAGGCCGATTCACTTGCTTAGACCGCGCGATTCCGTTTACGCCGCCGATTCAGGAACCAAAGCACTATTGCCCCTAGGCCGAGCGCGGCTCCCGAAATCTCCGCCGGCTTCTTGTAAACAGCGAGGCGATCTCCCATTGAGATCGGCTTCTCGAAGATCCGAATCTCCCAGCCGGCAGCGAGCGCCGCCTTCTCCAACTCCTTGTCGGGGTTGACAGCAACTGGATTGCCTACAGCCCGCATCATGGGCAGGTCGGTGACTGAGTCGGAGTAGGCGAAGCAAGCGGAGAGATCGAGGTCGTTCTCCTCGGCGTACTCGCGGAGGGCTATCGCCTTGTTTTCTGCGTAAGCGTAAAACTCCAACTCACCGGTGTACTTGCCGTCGGACCCCACTTCAGATCGAGTAGCAATGACGTGGTCGATGCCGCCTAAGTAGCTTGCCAACGGCGCCACGATCTCCTCTGGGCTTGTTGAGATGATGACAACTTTGCGGCCGGACTCACGGTGGTGTCCAATCAGCTCGATCGCTTCTTGGTAGACAAGTGGAGAGACCACTTCATCCATCGCCTCAATGGCTAGCTGCCGAAGCTCTTCCGCATCCCAACCCATGGTTACCGCACTGAGTTGCTCTTTGACCTTGTCGAGTTGGTTGTGGTCGGCACCGAACGCCGTATAGGCGATCTGTGCGATACCAGCCTTGACCAGCATTCCCCGCTTCAAAAAACCAGCTTTGTAGAGCGACCGACCGAACGCGAGGGTCGAGGACTTCGCGATGATGGTCTTATCGAGATCGAAAAAGGCTGCAGCGTTACTCACGGGTACATTCTACCGCTTGAGGGGTGGGAGCGATACTGTGCTGATGGCTCAGCCGCCAGCGGTATCGCGCTCCATGGTTGCCCTCACGACGGCCGCATGCTCGTCATGCTCCATGATCTCTTGACTTTCGCTGTAGCGCACGCCAGTGACATTACCTTCAGGCGTTTTCCAACTTTCAAGATCGCGAGTGGGCTCAAAGGTGGGGGCTCCTTCCACTTTTATGTGGATGGTGGCTCCGTCTTCTGAGGTGTTTTCATCGGTCATCCACGGGAGCGTACCAACTTGGAGGGGCATTCGCTGTCGACGGACCCGAAATACGCCCACGTCCAGACCGGGCTGACAGATCGGGTGGGTCTGCCAGCAAGAATCGTCTACTCACCGAAAAAGATCCAGACGATGGTTGTTCGCGTTTTCTTGGCAAAAGCCGGCGGTCGAGCGGTTACTCGCAGAGGGGCGTTCGTTGCCGATCAAGCCGAAACACTCCCATATCTAGACCGGGCTGTAAAGGGGTGTACACGCGGGAAGTCGTGGCGTATAAATGTACCTCCTTATCGAGGGTGGCCAATGGCTGTGAGCGGAATCTATGTCGCTAATGACGGTGTGCTCGGCGTGGTCGCTCCCATCGGCATGGCTGCGGCGGTGGGAACCTGTTTGGTGGTCGATCTCTGCGAGGGGGACCCGACCGGAGGAGTGACTCTGGCCACGCTCGTCAGAGACGGACCGAGCAGTGAGCAACTGCGTCCGAAGCGCCGTGGTGTCTCCTTCCTCCGAAACGGGGGGATAGCCCCACAAGATGCTGGGGAAGTGGTCCGCGCCTTGTGTGGCAACTGGCCCAATGTGGTGCTGCGAGTTGGTGCTTCGGACGAGCTAGTAGGTGAAGTAGGGGCGGTGACCGTTAGAGCGATTCTGTCCGGGCCGTTTGTTGCCGAACCGGAAGTAGGAGCGGTCCTACAACCAACCGGCCTCGGGGCTACGCCAAAGAACCACCATGGTCATGTGCTTTCTCGCCTCAGCGTCCGAACCGTTCGCACTGTTCTGGCAGGCGGAGTCAATCAGCGTTCTGCGTGGGTGAGGTCTTGGCGACCGGTCTGGGCGGGTCTATGAACGTCGTTGCTCGCGTTGTCGAACGCTTGGTGGAGTCGGACGTGTCGCTCGACGTTGAACGGTTGGAGAGGGCGGCCCGCCATTTCTTGAGGGAGGAAGCGCCGCTCGCTACCGAGCACGCGGTACAGGCGGTGGTCGACTCCATCGTAGGCTTAGGTCCTCTTGAGGAACTCTTGCGAGATCCCACAGTTTCGGATGTGCTGGTGAATGGTTCGGGTGACGTCTGGGTGGAGCGAGCTGGCCGGCTCGAAGTCGCTGATGTTCGTTTCGTTTCACCCGAAGCGGTGGTGGCCGCGGTGGAGCGTGTTATTGCTCCGCTGGGTCTGCGTCTCGATAGATCATCGCCAACGGTGGATGCTCGGCTTCCCGATGGAAGCCGACTTCATGCCTCCATACCTCCGGTTTCAATCGACGGGCCTGTTTTGGCGATTCGACGTTTCACCCAGGCGGTAGCTGACTTGGACGGACTCGGCCGAGAGGGCTCGATCTCTGAGGATGGCGCCGCAGTGTTGCGAACCGCGGTTCAAGAGCGACATAACATTCTGATCAGCGGTGGGACTGGTGCCGGAAAGACCACCCTGCTCAATATTTTGTCTACAGAGATTCCTCCGAGTCAGCGTGTCGTGACCATCGAAGACGCCGCTGAGCTTTCGTTGGCCGGCCATGTGGTGCGACTCGAGGCGAGACCTGCCAACGCTGAGGAAGCAGGTGAGGTGACTCTTCGAGATCTTGTTCGGGCGGCGTTGCGGCTTCGCCCTGACCGGATCATCGTGGGAGAGGTACGAGGCCCGGAGGCTCTGGACATGATCTCGGCGATGAACACAGGGCATCACGGGTCCATGAGCACGGTTCATGCCAACTCGCCTGAGGAGGCTTTGTGGCGGCTTGAAACGCTGGCTCTCTCTGGGAGCTCGCGCGTGTCTGAGAAGGCTGTGCGACGTCAGCTGAGATCGGCGATCCACCTCATTATCCAGATCGAACGGGCGAAGACAGGCCGTCGGATCACCTCCGTTTCGAGGATCGAAGTCGACTCTATTACGGAGTTGCTGTGACAGCCTCTGCTCTCTTGGCCCTTGGGCTCCTGTCGGAGGCCCCGTTGCGAGTGTTGGCTCTAGTGGGTCTGGCCTATTCCAAACCAGCCCTGACGGGAGCCCTCCTTGCAGCGGGAGCTGGGGTGAACCTTGTTCGGGGGAGGGGATCCGATACCGAGGCGGCGGCCCTAACAGCGATCGCCACCGAGTTGCGAGCCGGACAGAACTTCAGAGGTGCTCTCATCTCCGTGGCAAGCGATGCTGGCGGCAGCTTCGGACACCTTGAGCGGTTGGCTCGCGTGGGGCTCCCGCTGAAACTGGCGGCTGGCGAGTTGGAGGCCCAGCTACCGAGTCAGGGCCGGTTGGCTGGCGCTGCTGTTCGTTTGGTCGGACTCGTAGGCGGTCAGGCTGCGAACGTGTTCGAGAGCCTTGCAGTCTTAGCTCAGGATGATCTGGAGCTGAGAAGGGAAACGCTGACCGCTAGTGCAGCCATCCGGTTCTCGGCGTGGATCATTGGAGGGATCCCTGTGGCGTTGGTGGTTTGGCAGCTGGCGTCTGGCCGGATGGCCGCGACCTTGAGACTGCCCTTTGGTTTGCCAATTGTTGGTGGGGGGCTGTTCCTTGTTGCTGTTGGAGCGTCGGTGGTCGTCGTTATGACGCGGAGAGCTCTCAAATGACTGCTGCCGTGATGGTCGCTCTCTTGGTCGCCGATGGACTCAGAGAACGCGGGAGGGTTGCCTACCTTCTGGCTGGCATCGTGGGGCTCGCTCTCATTAAGCCCGTGGCCGGGGTTATGGCTGTTCTGGGCTTGTGGCTCGGCCGCACCTATCGTCGACTGAGACTCGCCCGCTCCGCCAAGGCGGATGTTGCTCAGGAGGTCGGTGTACTGGCGCGCTTGTTGTTGGTCGGCCTTTCGGCAGGGCTCCCGCTGCAGAGCGCGCTGACCCACGCGCATCGTGAGCTGCGAGATGGTCTAGCTAGTGATGTTGCGGGTGTCCTCAAGAGATCCAGAGTGGCAGGGCTCGCAGCCGCATTAACCAGCGTGGCGGGTCCGGGGTCGAGGTTGTTCTCCCTTGTGGCCGGATCTGTCGTCTCGGGCGCGTCGGTGGCGCCGGTCCTCGTTGGGTTTCTGCACGAACGAGCTGCAGACGAAAAGGCCGCGCGCATGGCTCGTGCTCGTCGACTCCCCATTCGACTCACGATCCCACTCACACTGCTGATTCTTCCTGGGTGGGTCCTGCTGTTCGTCGGCCCACCTTTTGTGCAGGGGATCGCCGACCTCGTGCCGACCTTTTCTGGCTTGTGATGTCCGTACTTCTCTCGGGTTCCCGACCGTATCGGGGTGAAGAAAGGGATAACGATGGGATTGTTGAGATGGGCAAGAGCTCGGCTCAAGGGCGATGGTGGCCAGGGGAGCGTGGAGTACGTCTTGGTGCTGCTCGTCGCCGCAGCGATGGCGTGGAGTCTGATCTCATGGGTCAAGGCCGATGGACCTCGGGGCCTGTGGGACACCCTAGGGGGCTTACTAATGGGTCTCATAGGGCTGTTCATCTGAGGTCGGATCGAGGATCTGCAGCGGTTGAGTTCGCGCTCCTGCTTCCGGTGGTCGTGATGCTGGTTGTCGCAGTCTTCGAGGTTGGAGTGCTGGTTCAGACTCAGCTGATGCTCACCAACGCTGCTCGGGAAGGTGCCCGAGCAGCTGCGGTGGCCGTTGAAGCGACTGATGCTGTGTCCGCTGTTCGAGAGAGCCTGCCGGGAGAGCTGTCTAACTCTGTGCGGGTGACGGTAGAACGACAGTCTCATGTCGGCGGTCGGGCAAAGGTAACGGTCGAGTACTTCGTTGTGATGTTCGGACGGCTTGGTGGCGGTGTAGAAATCCCGCTTCGGAGTTCTGCCGAGATGAGAGTTGAGCGGTGAATCAGAGAGGGTCGGTCTCTGTGTTTTTGATCGGCTTGGTGACAGTGGGGGTCGTTATCATGGTGTTCAGCGTCGATGCTGGGCTAGTGCTTGACGCTCGTTCGAGGGCGCAGGCGGCGGCCGATGCGGCAGCCCTTGGCGCTGCCCCGCTGACCTTCGCCGAGTTCGGGTCGGCTTTGAGCCCCAGGGCCGAAGCAGCACGTCTCGCCGAGGCGAACGGCGCTGAGTTGCTCACATGCGTCTGCAGGCTGGACAAGAGTTGGAAGCCCAGAATCGTCGAAGTGACGGTCGCGGTTGCGAGGCCGATCCCAGGGTTCGGCGAAGCAATGATCAAGGCCAGCGCTCGGGCTCAGTTCTCTCCAGTCGACGCGTTGGGAAGGTAGCTGCAGTCTGAAAGCGCGCTTCCTTACCCACTTGTCGGAAAGGTGCCTGCGGAGCAGGAGGGTGGAGGTCCTAGTAACTGGACCCGTGCCGGGAATCAGCGCGGTCGATGAACGGGCTAAGAGAACGGTTGAGCAGACCGTTCGAGCCATTGGGAAGGGGTTTCGAGTCTGGCACGACGCACTTCCTGCCGGGAAGTACCCATTCTCCTGGGATATCGACGACCGTCTTGCGCTGGCAGAGGAGATGAATGCTGAGGTTGCCCGAACGCCGGAGTTTCAAGAGGTCACGAGAGCCCGTGAGCTTGTCGGAGCGCCGGACCTTGTTGTTGGGCATGGTGACGCCTGTGCGCCCAACACGTTGGTATCCATCGATGACGAGTTCGTCAGGCATGTGGACCTCGGAGACGTAGGCATCGTGACCGGTGGTCGGACCTTTCGCTCACGATGTTGAGCCTTGGGTGGAATTACGGGCCGGGGTGGGAGGACACGTTCCTTGCTGCCTACGGGATAGAGAGAGACGAGCCGAAAATTCGCCTGTATCAATCCCTTTGAGAGCTGACGTAGAGCGAATGTCGGGGTCTAGCGAAGTCGATGACCCTGTGTTTCGTCTTGAAACCGATTGATTGGTACAGAGCGGCCGAAGCAGGGTTGTCTGTCTTGTGGCAGACCAAAGCAGTTTTCATTCCTTGGTCTTCCATGTGGCGGAGTCCGTAAAGCATGAGCGCTTTGCCGAGACCCTTTCTGTGGAAGTCGGCGTGCACCCCGACTGGCTGAAACAGCCCGACTTTGTTGATGGGGTCGAGCCAGGTCTTGGCGAAAGCGGCGAACTCCCCGTTAAGTGCGGTGATCACCAACTCGTCACCTGGTTGGTAGCCGGGCTTCAGCATGACTTCCTGCTGGTATTTCTCGGGGGTCCAGTTTGATCCGAACGCGCCGTTATGGACTTTCGCAAGACCAACGGAGTCTCCGCGCTTGGCAGGTTGGACTGTGAACCCGAGGGGCAGACGAGGCTCTTCTTGGCGTGCAAGTACGTCGATCTCGGTGATATTCATGGTGTGGCTGTCTCGAACGAAGCCGCTTGCTTCTAAGGCGCTGATCCTGAGGGCATCTCGATGATGAGCGTCGGCCATCGCGGGCTGATCAACATGCCCTACGGCGTCCAGCATTTGGCGGGTGATTCGGTAGCCCTGCTGGATGAGATTCGCCTCAAGCGTTGAGCCCCGATACCTAGGGGACGTGAAGGCGTCGAAGCCGTTCCGAGAGGGCTGAACGACGACGACTCCGACAATGGTCGAGTTGACCTCGTACAACTTTACGACGTCGCCAAGGTCGAACCGGCCTCTGATCCCGTTGTAGATGCGGTGGGGCAGATCCCCCGGGTGGCAGTAGCCGAGGTCGCCGGCCTCCAGTATCCAACTGGATAGAACCTCTTGGAGTCCGTGGAGATCAGTGTCGAGGAAAGGCCTCTGCGTCGGGGAAGTCACTGGTCGCAAAGTGTAGCGAGCGGTCACTGAGCGAAGGTTGTGTCAATTTCAAAGCCAGGGGCGCTGACTAACGTGAAGCTATGGCGTCTTGGAGCCAGTTTGCGATCGCTGAACCAGAATTTGCGGAGTTGGCGCGCAAATTCCTCGACTTGAACAAGCACAAAGTCCTAGCGACCTTGAAAAGAGATGGCGCTCCTCGACTGAGTGGGACGGAGCTTCAGTTCTGCCTTGGTCAAGTGTTCCTCGGGTCGATGTCAGGAGCGCAGAAAGCCAAGGATATTGGTCTTGACCCCCGTATCTCCGTCCACAGCGGCTCGGTTGATCCAGGTCCAGGACGGGATGGCTGGGATGGCGATACAACGTTCTCGGGCAGAGCTGTCGAAGTGCTCGATCCTTCGGAGATCGGCGCTTGGAGCGCTGAGCAGGACTTGCCTGCCTCTGAGTTGGGTGACTTCCATTTGTACCGGGTAGAGCTTTCGAGGGTAACGGTCGTCGAACTCAACGCTGAGCGGGAAGCGTTGTTGGTCTCTTGGTGGACGCCCCGAAAAGGTCTGAAGACGACTACCCGATAGCAGTGCCCCGTCGCCCATTTTGTTATCGAGCGTCGATCTCCATGTTGATCGTGTAACGCACCCAATCGACCTGAAATTCGGTCCGAACTTCCGCAACGTACTCTGAGATGCGCTTCGCGATTGCTCCTTGCACCGTGGGAGTGATGATGATCCCTCGAGCTTTCCCGTGCAGCGCTTGGATGACTTTCAGCTCAGTTCCGAAATTGAGTCGAACATCGACCGGTGGGTCTCGGTGCAACGCGACCACGACGATCTGACCCTCTTCTGTCTCGAAGAGGAGATCGGGCGCGGCAGAGCGTCCCACGGCGTAGAGGCGTTTGGTTTGTAATGGACCGCCCGCGATGAGTTTGAGCTGGCCGAGACCTTTGAGTCCAGCAAGAAGCGTCTGATAGTGAGCCGCAACGAAGCTGGCCAATTGTTCCTGTCCTGGGAAGGCGAGCCGAAGGGCCGATCCGTCGGACCCTGGCTTGGGAGTGAGGAAGCTGTTGGCTGCTGCCGAGGTGTCTTGTTCATCGACAAGATCTCGAAGGGTCTTCTTGGAAGACCCGTTCTGGGGAGGGTTCTGACCGGAGGGTGTACGAGTGTCCATGCGTTCGCAAAGGTAGCAGCGGCGGGCGGATCAGTTCGTCGACGGCAGTGAAGAGACGATGTCGACGAGTTCGTCGATAGGGGGATAATCGCCCATCATCTCACCACGGTGAACCCAAAGGGTCGCGAAGCTACTGTCGAAGATCGCAATCCCGGGTGCGGACTGCGCGTGTTTAGTCGGAATTTGCGGTCTGAAGCCGTTACCCATGGCACGGGCGTAGTTAGCCCACCCGTCCTTTTTAGCGATCTGGACAGGGGTTAGATTCCCTAGTTTGACTAGAGATCTGATTTGCTGGTCGGGATCGAGAACAAGTGGCATGTTGACCCCCTTGTTTTCGCGGAGCCATTGAGCCTGCCGGTCCGTTGAGCCTCCGACGGCAGTCACCCGAGCGCGCGGACCGAACCGATCAAATTGGAGGTCGAGATCGCGTAGGTAGCTCTGGCACGGGAGGCATCCGAAGTATCGGACCAAGACAACGACAAGCGGGTCACCCCGGAAGTCACCGAATCTGACGGGAGTACCACCAGCGGCGGTTAGGGCGATGTCGGCTGTGTCTTGGTGGCCAGAATCCATGCCGTGACCAACAGAGCGTCTCAAGTTGGTATTCCTGCGGTGCACATTAGTTGCGTGAGCCGATGACCATCAGCTTAGGGCCGACGCCGAGGCGTCCAGCTCCCTTCATTTCTCCGCAGGAGTCTGGGGGTGGCATCAATAGAGATATCTTGGGTACGTCGCCTTCGCCGCTTTCGCAAGGTCAAGGTCTATTTCGATTGTGACGAACGGCGCACTGGCGTCCGTCGCTGCCAACACGGCTCCGTCGGGATCAATGATCCAGCCCATGCCGCCAAGGTCGGTGCCGGCGCCCCGAGGACGATATAGGTTGGAAGACAGACAGTAGGCACCGGCGACTTTTGCTGAAACCACGCCAGCCGCGAGCCAGCCATCAAGGGTCGAGTGGGGGGTCGCTCTGGGAACACAAAGTAGATCGATCCCTGCCTTGCCCAGCGCCTGAGCGTCACTGAGGACCCACAGCTCTGAGCAAATCTCCATCCCTGCGGTGGCCCCGGCAACATCGAAGGGAGCGAGATCCTCGGTCCCAGGCTGATACCACCGAGCCTCCCAGTAGCCGGACTCGTCAGGGAGGTAGCGCTTTGCGTGTAGATCGTTGACGGATCCGAGGTTGGTGGTGAAGCCCCGGTTTAGGTTGACGCCTTCCTCCACAACTGGACGGCTGCCCACCATCACGATTGGGAACTCCGGCAGCAGATCCAGCCACTCAGCTGACATCTCCACCGCGTCATCCCACTGATCTTGGTCGACGGTATAGTCCGCCCCCAGCCAGCGGTTGAACGGCATCTCGGGTAGAAGGAGGAGGTCGGAGTCTTCTTTCTCAATATGTCGGGTGAGGTCGTTCCACTCTTCTGGGATCACCCCACCGACGTTGGTGAGTTGGCAAACGGTCACTTTCATTGTTCCAAGGCCTCAAGCATTCGGACGGCATCTTCGGCAAGCTGTACCACCCTACGACCGAACTCGTGGATGTCAGCATCTGTGTCTGCCATCGCCCCTTGTAGGTAGCGGGCGTGCACGCCTTCAATGATCGCTGCCAGCCGCCAGTACTGGAATGATCGGTAGTACTCGATGCCAATGACATCGATACCGGTGGCAGCTTCGTAGGCGGCCACCATTGCTTCTCGAGATGGGAACCCTCCGACGCTGGTCGGCGCCATCCCGGTCCCTTCGGGTGCATCTTCGCCTTCTGCAGCCCAGGTGTTTAGGAGGTACCCCAGGTCAGCGAGTGGGTCGCCGAGTGCGCATAGTTCCCAGTCGAGGACCGCAGCGATACGACCGGCCGGGGTCACCAGCATGTTCCCCAATCGGTAGTCGCCGTGGACGACGGTGACAGACTGCTGTTCCGGCAGCCTTGCCACCAAGCCTTCGTACGCAGCTTCCATGTTGGGGATCTCGCGCTGCTTGGAAGCGTCCCACTGCTGCTTCCACCGCTTCAGTTGCCGTGCCACATATCCGCCAGGTCGAGAAAGGTCACCGAGGCCGATGTCGTCGGGGTTGGTTCCGTGCAACGCCGCGAGGACTTCCACCAAATGCATCCCCAACGCGTGTCGGGTGTCCCGGTTGGGGAGCACCGATTCGACAAACGATGCGTCGTGTAGAACATCTCCGACGACGTACTCCATGAGGTAGAAGGGAGCGTCGTTCACCTCAGGATCGGTGCACACTGCCAATGTGCGAGGCACCGGGACGTTTGTTTGGCCTACCGCTGAGATGATTCTGTGTTCTCGTTCCATGTTGTGTGCTGTTGCGAGAATGCTGCCCGTTGGTGGGCGACGGAGTACCACTACTGTGCCGGTGGCGTCGGTGACCCTGTACGTGAGGTTTGAGTGCCCGCCCTTGATTAGTTCATAACTAAACGGAGCAGAGAGGTCAGGGGCGTGCTCAGGGATCCATACGTCGAGGTTTGGGGAGTTGATGCCAATCACCAACGCGAGGATACCCGCCTTCGTTCAGGCGGGTATCCACTAGGTCGGGTGCTGCTGGGACCCTGTCCTGAGGAGGTGGGTCCCAACAGCCGTATGGCTGATCAGTCAGCCAATTCTCGGATGCGTAGCGACTGGAATCGCAGCATCGCCACAATGGTGGCGAGCCCGAGGGAGAGAGACAAGAGGTAGAAAGAGGCCCCTAAGCGTCGTACTGCCTCAAGCTGAATGCCGAGCACTTCAGCCTCCTCAAGCGACATAGCGCCGCCGACCTGGCCGCCAACGATGAAGTGTCCAATCACTCCACCGAGGATGAGCATCATCTCCATGGCCATCAGGCCGATGAACGCCTTGTCTGTGGCAGGCATCTTCAGGGTCACGGCAGCGTTCTTGGTGCTGATTTGCATTCCGCCTCCACCTGTCCTGAACACCCCGAGGATTCGGGCGATAGCGAGACGCCAGAGAACGCCGAAGCAAATCCGATGAACATGGCCGCCGTCGCGTAGTTGGCTAGCCGGGTGATGTCCGCTGCGTCGCCGCCATCGGCCACTACACCCGCCTTGATCAGGTGGATGATGAATCCCACTGTGAAAGCCATGAGCGCCATGGCCAACATGGGAGCCCAGAGTTTCTCTCCTAGCTTCTGGGGGAGGATGAGTGCCTCTCTCCTACGTGCCAGCCGTCAATCCGTGAACGAAGCTGTTGGCGAACTGAAGGCCGCTGGTCTGATCACTACTGGCTACCGGCGTATTGACATCCTCGACCCAGCCGGGCTGAGACTGGTGGCCGAACGAAGCTAGGCAGTTTCGGCGTCGAGAGCCGGGAGGATGTGTTGGCCGGTTTCTCCTATCGGCATGGGAATCACCCATGTGACCATTGAAGTGTCCAACTGCCCGTAGAGGTGGGGGAAGAGATCGCCGCCTCGTGCCTCTTCCCACTTGAGGGATGTACCGAACTCGGCTGGATTGACGGCGACAAGCAGTAAGTCCTCTTGGCCAGCGAAGTACTTGGCCACTGTGCCTTCCATCTGTTCTTCAGTGGAGAAGTGGATGAAGCCGTCAGCTAGATCGGCCTCAGACCCCTCGAACGTTCCGCCCATGTCGGCAATTGCCCACTCTTCGATGGTGCAGATCTTGAAAATGAGTGATGGCACGGGGATCCGATGTGCAGGCACGCAATCGTACCCCAAAAACACTGATCTTGCGAGCGTTTCTACTCTTCTGGTGGAGTCCAGGGCTCTTCGGCTAGTGAGGCGAAAAGCTCCTCGTATCCTTCATCGAGGAACACGACTGAGGCGCCACCAGCTGATGCGGGGTACCCGTCCATCACGTGGTTGGTCAAAGCGAAGGGATCCAGTTCAAATGTGAGCGCAGAGATGGTGAGGAATTCCTCGGCGGTGAGGTCGGTCCAACCCCACCGAGCGAAGATCTCCATGTTTCGGGGGAGCGTGTCGATTCCTTGGAGCTGAACTGCCTTGAGAGCCCACTGCATGATGAGACCGTGGTGAAACTGCCGAGTGAAGTCGCCGCCCGCAATTGTCTTTCGGACTCGCGAGTAAGCGAGCACCGCCGTGCCGGTCATGAACTGAAGCCCTGCTGAGAAGTACGCCTTCGCGTTGTCGTCTGACATGGCGAGGGGAGCGTCGAACTCGAAACCTCCCAGTTCGTCGATCATGCCAACGAACCCCTTGAATCCGGTGACGGCATATCCCTCGAACTCGATCCCGGTCAGGATTGTCGCTGTCGCAACGACCCGCTCTGGACCCTGTGAAGCCATCACGTTGGTGAACTTTCCGTGGGTTCCTTCCGGCGTTTCAACATAGGTGTCTCGTGGGATACCAACGATTGAGCCACCCGAACCGTCGGGCCAAAGAGTGATGATGTGGTGGGAGTCTGCCCTGAACTTCAGCGGATGTTCTCCGGGCCTAGCGTCGGATCCGATCACATAGAACTGTCGCAACTGTTCCCCGTACCAAGGCGACACACCGTAGGAGGGCAGCGATCCGCCAACGAGCTTCCACGTTGTCTTGTCGGGGGAAACGGCGAGTAGGACGTCCCCATCTTCCGAGTAGATCACAGCGATGTGTTCTTCCTGGACGAACCCGGTCGAGATCTGGAACTCGACCGGAGACTCGGTTGCCTGGATCGAAGCAGCCACATGCTCACCAAACGCGGCGGTCGCGTTGGCTAACTGCCCGGTGGAAGCTGCTGATAACAACACATCAACCGACGCTGCCAAGTCTCCCGGAATGCCGTCGAGCAACACTGCTGTAGCTGGTGGAATGGTGGTGGTCGTGGTGGCCGGAATCGTGGTCTGGGCGGTGGTTGAAGCTGCTGTCGGAGCAGGGGGTGAGGGCTGTGCGGATGGTAATTCCTGATCTCCAGCGGTACAGGCAGAGGCCATGAGCAGCAACGAAGCGAAAGCTGCGATTAGTTTATGCATGGAGGTGCTTCCAAGGAGAGGGCGTTGCTTTAGAAATCGTCTGGATCTGGAATGGTGTTCCGATGGCGAGAGCCTATACTTGCGCCAGTTCTAGGTCAGTTCCTACGGAGATACAAACATGGATGCATTCCTAACATTGGCCCTCATTTCTGGTGCCGCCGCCCTAGTTCTGGCGGTCATATTCGCCAAGCAGGTGAATAGCGAGCCGCAGGGTAATGACAAGATGGTTGAGCTCTCAGCCGCCATTCGCTCAGGCGCAATGACCTTTCTCAAGGCGGAGTACCGCTGGGTGAGTGTCTTCGTCGTCATCATGACAGCTCTCATCGCGATCTTCCTTCGAGATGATGATGGTGCAACACGGGCTGTTGCCTATGTTGTTGGCGCGGTGCTGAGTGCTGGGGCTGGCTTCATTGGCATGCGCATTGCCACTGCTGCCAACGCTCGAACGGCTGAGGCCGCTCGCACTGGTGGCATCGACAAGGCGCTTCCGCTTGCATTCCGCGGCGGCGCTGTCATGGGCTTCACCGTCGCCGGATTTGGTTTGATTGGTGTGACCCTTGCTTGGATCATCACGAAGGATGCCAACATTGTGGCCTCCATGGGTCTGGGCGGGTCTTCCATTGCTCTGTTCGCTCGTGTTGGTGGAGGCATCTTCACGAAGGCTGCTGACGTTGGCGCAGACTTGGTTGGGAAGATCGAAGCTGGCATTCCGGAGGACGATCCTCGCAACCCCGCAGTCATAGCTGACAACGTCGGCGACAACGTTGGCGACGTGGCCGGTATGGGTGCGGACCTCTTCGAGTCGTACGTAGGTTCCCTCGTAGCTCCAATCGCCTTCGCAGCCTTAGTTTTCTCTGGCACAGCGTTCCAGGCTGAAGCCGTTATTTTCCCGATCGCCGTTGCCGCTGTCGGGATGCTTGCCTCCATCGTGGGGTCATTCTTGGTAAAACCCAAGGAAGGTGGGCACCTGTCCGCCGCTCTCCATAGGGGTACCAACGGTGCGATGGTCCTTGCCGCCGCGGCAGTTCTAGGCGTCTCTTACATCATGTTCGGAGGCATTGAAGGCACTAGGCCAGTCGGCTTGTTCATTGCGGTTGTTATCGGTCTAGTCGTCGGGTTCCTCATTGGGAAGATCTCTGAGTGGTACACCTCAGAAGAGTTCGCTGCGGTCAAGAATATCTCGAAATCCGCAGAGACTGGACCGGCGACGGTGATCCTGGCCGGTATCTCGGAGGGCATGAAGTCGGCCGCCTACTCGGTCATCGTGGTTGTTGCCGGAATCGCCGGAGCCTTCTGGGCCGGTGAGTACGCGCTTGGGGTTGACGCAGGGATCTACGGTATTGCGATCGCAGCCATTGGTGTCCTAGCCACACTTGGCGTTGTTATCGCTGTTGATGCTTACGGGCCCATTGCTGACAACGCTGGCGGTATTGCTGAGATGGCGGGGCTTCCACCTGAGGTTCGGAGGGTCACCGATGAGCTCGATGCGCTGGGCAACACAACCGCCGCTGTTGCGAAGGGGTTTGCCATCGCTTCGGCTGCTGTCACGTCGCTTGCTCTCTTCTCAACTTTCCTTCGGGCCGCTGATGTCCCATCGATCAATGTCGCCGATGTCACTGTGATGATTGGACTGTTCCTCGGAGCGATGTTCCCTTTCCTGTTCTCATCTATGACCATCAGCGCAGTGGGCCGTGCAGCGTTCACGATGATCGAAGAGGTTCGTCGACAGTTCCGAGAAATTCCTGGCCTGCGCGAAGGCAGGGAAGGAGTCGTTCCTGATTCAGACAGGTGTGTAGAGATCGCCACCGAGGGTTCCCTCAGGGAGATGGTCCTTCCGGCTTCGTTAGCCATCGTCCTTCCACTGGTGATTGGGCTCTATGACAAGGAGATGCTCGGAGGATTCCTCGCGGGATCACTCGTCACCGGCTTCCTACTCGCCATCTTTATGTCGAACGCTGGTGGTGCCTGGGACAACGCGAAGAAGTTCATTGAGGCAGGAAACCACGGTGGCAAGAACTCCGATGCACACTACGCAGCTGTCATCGGCGATACGGTTGGGGATCCGTTCAAGGACACTTCGGGCCCAGCCCTCAACATCGTACTTAAGGTCATGAGCATTGTTGCGCTGACGTTCGCTTCGGCTTTTTAGTCTTATTACTACTCTAAGGGGTCAGGAAACGGCCTATATCTCTAGGATTTCTCAAAGATTTATTCCCATAGATGGAGGTATCACCTACGCTGCGTGAGTACGTTAAAGAACACGCTCCCTCGGAGATTCCCATGAAGACTGCGACACTCCCCAGAAGCTTCGGTAAACGAAGCCTCGCCATTCTCATTGCGATGCTTGCGCTTATCGCGCTAACGCTCCCTTCCTTTGCTGAAGAGGGCGAACCGACTCCTGAAGAAGAGGGAACCGAAGAAGCCGTCTACAAGAACTTTGGTCAGCAACATCGCGCTGAGGTGCAGGCCCTCAAGGACTTCCTTGATGACGATGACGCCGAGGAAGCAGCCGAAGAACTTGAGGGTGATGAGGAGTACGGCAGTGACCGATCGATTGAGGTTCACGCCCTCAAGGATGCTGGTTGCAGCCCAAGTCGTGGGATTGGCCTAAAGCTCGGTCACGAGAAGAGCGGCAAGTACGCCGACTGCATACTGCCGGTACCAACCGAGGAAGAGGCAGCAGCCGCCTGGAAGAACCCGGGCAAGGGTCGTGAAAAGAGCAAGGCCAAGAACGGCTCCGACGACTCCTAAGAGAATTGCTCAGTACCCAGCGGCAGGTTGAAGCCTACTGCTGGGTACTTTTTTTGTTCCCCTCCGGCTGACGCCGCCATTGTTGGGTGCTGCTCCGCCTAACCTCATCCGATGCGTTTCGAAGTCTTTGCCATTGGAGCGGCCATTGCGTGGGCGGTTGGCGGCCTCATCGCCGCTCAACCATCCCGTGAACTAGGCGGCCCTCGGTTCGTCCGCATCAGGATGGTATTTGTCTCGGGGCTCCTCGTGGCAGCTGGATGGGCGGTAGGGGGTTGGTCGACTGTCGATGCTTCGGATTGGTGGCCACTGATCCTTTCTGGATTCATTGGACTGACCCTTGGTGATGCGGCCTTGTTCGAGGCTTTCGCGCGCTTGGGCCCGCGGCGCACAGGCATCTTGTTCACCGCAAACGCCCCAATGACGATTGCTGTCTCGGCAATGAT
>Ga0302135_10001031_pt1 | contig 16728 bp, 21 predicted proteins | sample CBN3_surface_MG_FD_203119 | JGI IMG/M metagenome (GOLD analysis project Ga0302135, IMG submission 203119) | Marine microbial communities from Western Arctic Ocean, Canada - CBN3_32.1 | ecosystem: Environmental > Aquatic > Marine > Oceanic | place: Canada: Western Arctic Ocean | collected...
GCGAGGTTCGCCTTGGTGCCGGGCGTGTCGCTTTCATACCAGGACAGGATTTCCTTGACGCGACGAGTAAACCGCATAGCCCACGTTCCCTTCTTGCTCGATGTTCTCCCCGTAGCCGTTGGATAGTCCAAGCCCGCGGTTTTTTCAATCGCGCCCGCGCGTTCGGGCGTTGCGCGTTTGCCGCCGCCGGGCCAGGCGCTCCCGGCAGGCTTCGAGCGGGTCGCCAACACCCTGTAAATCCAGTGAATCGCGCCAGGTTCGCGCGGTCATGGGCGCCAGCTGCGCATTATGGCGGCGTGCGAGCGCGGCAAGGCGTTCCTTCGACGCGCGGGGTGCGCGGCAGGAAATTTCGGAAATACCGATTCGCAGAGCCCCCATCGCGGCGCCGGTGTCGTCGGCGCAATCGACGCGCAGGGTGAATCTCGCCGCCGGATGGCGAACTGCCGCCTCGCGCGCCAACGCGTCGTAGAACGCGGCACCGGCGCTTAGTGCGCCGCCCGGCGGGCTCGCCAGAACGATCGCGCGCCCGGCTTCGGCGGCGGCGGCGAGCGCGGCTTCGGCCTGGACTAGGGTGCGAACGATGATGACGGGCTTGGCCATAGAGATTGCCTCTGCTAGCACGCTACTCTACGCGCCTCGGCGCCAAGCAAGCAGGCGCTGATTGTATCTTTTGGGCCGACCGCCCTATCATATTTTACCCGCCGCCGTCCAAGCCAACCCGACGGGCATGCCAACCCCGGCCCTTTGGTCGCGAGGCCGCTCAGCGCTGCAGCGCCGCGACGCCGGGCAGGGTCTTGCCCTCGAGCCATTCGAGAAACGCGCCGCCCGCGGTGGAAACGTAGGAGAAGCCGTTTACCGCATCGGCATGGGCGAGCGCGGCGACGGTGTCGCCGCCGCCGCCGACGCTCAGCATCTGGCCCGCCTGGGTCAGTGCGGCAACCTCCTGGGCGACCACGACGGTGGCGTGGTCGTAGGGCGGGACCTCGAAGGCGCCGAGCGGGCCGTTCCAGACCAGGGAGCGGACCTGCTGGAGCCGGTGGGAAATGCCCTGGATGGTGGTCGGGCCGAGATCGAGGATCATGGCGTCGTCGGGCACCTGATCGATGCGTACCGTACCGAATGGGGCGCCGTGGCGGAATTCGTGGGCGATCACCGCGTCGACGGGCAACAGAAGGGTGCAGTCGTGCTCGCGGGCGTTCGCGATGACGGCGCGCGCGGTTTCGGCCAGGTCATGCTCGCACAGAGATTTGCCGACGTTGACGCCGCCGGCGGCGAGCAGGGTGTTCGCCATGCCGCCGCCGACGATCATGTGGTCGACCTTGGTGACGAGATTGTTGAGCAGGTCAAGCTTGGTCGAGATCTTGGCCCCGCCAACCACGGCGGCGAGCGGACGCTCGGGCGAATCCAGCGCCCGGCCGAGAGTGTCGAGCTCCGCTTGCATCAGCCGGCCGGCGGCGTGGGGCAGACGCTCGGCCAGGCCGACCACCGACGCGTGCGCCCGGTGGGCGGCCGAGAAGGCGTCGTTGACATAGACCTCGCCGAGAGAAGCGAGGGCGGCAGCGAACTCCGGGTCGTTAGCCTCTTCGCCGGCGTGAAAGCGCAGGTTCTCGAGCAAGAGGACATCGCCGTCTGCCAGCGCCGCCACGGCGGCTTGCGCATTCTCGCCGATACAGTCGGGGGCGAACGCGACGGCATGGCCGCCCAACGCTTCAGAGAGCGGCTCGGCCAGCGGCGCCAAGGTCATGGCGGGCGCAGGCTTGCCCTTGGGCCGTCCGAAATGGGAGAGCAGCACGACCCGCGCGCCCCCGGCGCTCAGTTCGGTAAGCGTGGCGGCGATGCGATTGATCCGGGTGCGGTCGCCGACCCGGCCGTCGGGCATGGGCACGTTGAGATCGACGCGCACGAGCACCCGTTTGCCCGCGACCTCGAGCCCGTCGAGGGTGGCGAAGGAGCGCTCAGACGCGGCGGTCATCGATTCGGTCTCGTTTGTGCGCGCTCAGGCGCCGCGCAGGCTGGCGCCGCATAAGCGGCGGCCCGCGCTTGCGGGCTTGCGAAATTCGATGATCTCCGAGTCACCGGGTTTCGCCTAGAGTTTTCCAAGAATCGCCGCGACGTCGCCCATGCGGTTCGAGAAGCCCCATTCGTTGTCGTACCAGCTCAGAACCCGGCAGAAATTACCGTTCATCACGACGGTCTGATTGAGATCTAGCGTCGAGCTGTTGGCGTTGTGGTTGAAGTCAATCGAGACGAGGGGCTCGTCGTTGGTGGCGAGCACGCCCTTGAGCGGCCCGCGCGCCGCCTTGGTGATGGCGGCGTTGATCTCCTCGGCGCTGGTCTTGCGCTTCGCCGTGAAGCTGAAATCGACCATCGAGACGTTCTGGGTAGGCACCCGCACCGCCATGCCGTCGAGCTTTCCCGCCAGTTCGGGCAGCACCAGGCCGACGGCGCGTGCAGCCCCCGTCGAGGTCAGGATCATCGACATGCCCGCGGCCCGGGCCCGGTTGAGATCCGGGTGCAGGGTGTCGAGCACGGGCTGGTCCAGGGTGACCGAATGGACCGTGGTCATGTAGCCGCACTTAATGCCGATCGCGTCGTTGATGACCTTGGCGATGGGGGCCAGGCAGTTGGTCGTGCAGGACGCGTTGGAGACGACGTCGTGGCTCTTGCGCAGCTTCTTGTGGTTGACGCCGTAGACGACCATCAAATCGGCGTCGCCCGCGGGCGCCGAGATCAGCACCTTGCGCGCGCCCGCCTTGAGATGCAGGGCGGCCTGCTCGCGCTTGGTGAAGAAGCCGGTGCATTCGAGGGTCACGTCGACCGTGAGATCGCCCCACGGAAGCTGCGCCGGATCGCGCTCGGAAAATACCTTGATGGGGCCGTGCCCGATATCGATGGTGTGGCCCTTGACCTTCACCGTGCCCGGAAACGGACCGTGGACGGAATCGCGGCGCAGCAGGTGGGCGTTGGTCTCGACCGGGCCCAGATCGTTGATTGCGACGACCCGAAGGTCGCGCCGTTTTGATTCGTGAATTGCGCGCAAAACGTTGCGCCCGATCCGGCCAAACCCGTTGATTGCGACCCGGACTGCCATGGCTCTGTCTCCCTTAACCTAGGCTATAAACACTGCTGAAAACGCTCGTGCCGTTGGTAGCGGCTGGGGGCCACCCGGTCAACCGGTATCGTCAAGTGAAAGACCCGCTTGGGTACCCTGCACCGGTCGCGCGGGGTACACATTCGAGGTGGGGGCCGTTAAAATATGCGTTCGCGGTCATAACTCCGGGGGGATTTATCGGTGCTCACTTCCCGTTCCGATCCGATAGCCAGGACGTATTCTTCGTCCCGCGCACACGCCGTTGAGCGCTACGCCGCCGTGCGCGCGTTCAGCGAGCAGCTGTGCGCGCCTCTTGCGATCAATGACTACGTCGTCCAGACAATTCTGGACGTCAGTCCGGCCAAATGGCACCTCGCCCATGTCAGCTGGTTCTTCGAGACCTCTTTGCTGGTTCCCAACCGGTCCGGCTACCGACCCTGCCACCCGGATTACGGCTATCTGTTCAATTCCTATTACGAGGCCGTGGGCAGCCGCTACCCCCGCCCCGAGCGCGGTTTGCTCTCGCGCCCGACGGTGGCCGAGGTCTACGCCTACCGGGCCCATGTCGACGAGGCCATGAGGGCGCTGATCCCGGCGCTCGACGACGCGACCTGGGCGCGCCTCGCGCCGCTCGTGGCGCTCGGGCTGAACCACGAGCAGCAGCATCAGGAACTCATGCTGACCGATCTCAAGCACGTCTTGGGCCACAATCCTCTCCATCCCCCCTACCCGGACGATCTGCCGATCGCCAACGCACGGTCGCCCGAGCTCGGCTGGGTGGAGTTCAACGGTGGTATCGAGGAAATCGGCCATGGCGAGGAGGGCTTTGCGTTCGGCAACGAATGCCCCCGCCACGAGGCGCTGATCCGGGATTTCAGGCTCGCCAATCGCCCCGTGACCAACAGCCGAGTGGCTCGCCTTCATGGCCGACGACAGCTACGCGCGGGCCGAGCTGTGGCTCTCGGACGGCTGGACGACGGTGCAGTCCGAGGGTTGGTGCGCGCCGCTCTACTGGGAGAGGCGCGAGGGAGAGTGGTGGATCATGACACTGGGGGGCTTGCGTATGGTCAACCCGGAAGAGCACGTGTGCCACGTCAGCTACTACGAGGCCGACGCCTATGCCCGCTGGGCAGGCAAGCGACTACCGAGCGAGACGGAATGGGAGATTGCCGCACGCGTCGTCCCGCTCGAAGGCAGTTTTGCGGATGATGGCCGGTTGCACCCGGCGCCGCCGCGCGCGGCGAACGGTTCGCTTGCCGAGCTCTACGGCGATGTATGGGAGTGGACGGGCTCGCCTTACGCCCCTTATCCCGGGTTCGCGCCCTCGCCGGGCGCGGTGGGCAAGTACAACGGCAAGTTCATGTTGAGCCAGGTGGCGCTGCGCGGCGGCCCCTGCGCAACGTCCCGCAATCACATCCGCCCGACTTACCGCAACTTTTTCTATCCCGGCCAGCGCTGGCAATTTTCCGGCCTGCGCCTCGCGGAGGGCGAGTGATGGGCGGCGCTGTGCCGGCGGTGGCGTTTCACGATCTCGAACCCGTGGTCTCGGACTTTGAGACCGACGTGGTGGCGGGGCTGTCGCGTTCGCGCAAGGAACTGGCATCGAAATACTTCTACGACGAACGGGGCTCGGAGCTGTTTCACGAGATCTGCGGGCTTGAGGAGTACTATCCGACCCGCGCCGAGATGGAAATTCTCGAAGCCAAGGGGGGCGAGATCGGCGTCCATGCCGGGGCGAACGCCACTCTCGTCGAGTTCGGCAGCGGCAACAATCTCAAAATCCGCACCCTGCTCAAGGAGCTGGAAGCACCGGCCGCCTACGTCGCTATCGATATTTCGCGCGACTACCTGATTAAGGCCGCGCAAGATCTGCTTAGTCATCACCCTTCACTCGAGGTGGTCGCGGTGTGCGCCGATTACACCGAGCCGCTCGAGCTGCCCGCGATCGAGGGCGGCGTAGCGGGCGACCGGCTGGGGCTGTTTTTCGGTTCGACCATAGGCAATCTCAACCCGGTTCAGGCCCACCGCTTCCTGGCCCTTGCGGCGGGCGTGCTCGAGGCGGGGGCTGCGATGCTGGTCGGTGTCGACCTCAAGAAAGACCCGGCGGTGCTCGATGCAGCCTATAACGATGCGAAGGGCGTGACGGCGGCGTTCAATCTCAACCTGCTGGTGCGGATCAACCGCGAACTGGGAGGCGATTTCGACCTCGCGGGGTTCGCCCATGCGGCCCATTACGACGCCGCGCAGGGTCGCATCGAGATGCACTTGAGGAGTTTGCGTGAGCAAACGGTCGAGGTCGCGGGGCAGCGCTTCGCCTTCGAGGCGGGCGAGACCATCCACACGGAGAATTCCTACAAGTACGCTCTGGGTGAGTTCCAGACCCTGGCGAAAGCGGCGGGCTTTACCGCGGAAGCCGTCTGGACCGATCGCAAGACGCGCTTTTCTCTGCACCTGCTGCGGGTTCGCTGATAGCCCCGTGCAGAAGAGAAGGGCGGCCGCCGGGGGAGGCGGCCGCCCGTAACGGAGGTGGAAGATCGGCTTAGGTTCTACCGCCGACCTGGCCGCAGGCCCCGTCGCTCATCATCACGAAGCCCTGTCCCTTGCAGGCGTTTTGCCCGGCGCAGGCGCTGTGGCCCTTATATGCGTTGACGCCGTGACAGGCGACGAGCTCGGCGGCATGGCTGGTGGACGCGGGGATGGCGACGCTGCCGGCGGCAAACAGGGCTGCCGCGGCAGCCGCGACGGTGAAGCCCGCGGTCTTGCGAATGGCACTCATGATCGGATCCTCTCGCCTGGTTGATCGGGCGGGAAGTGGCTCGGTGGCGATCAGCCGACCGTGCCGCCCATCGCGTCGCAGGAATCGGCGGGCATGGAAAGCCAGCCCTGGCCCTTACACGCGTTCCGCCTGGCGCAGGCACTATCCGCGGTGGCGCAGGCACTGTGGCCGGCGCAGGCATTAACGCCGAAACATTGAACCTCGGCGGTTTCCCCGCCGCCGCTTTGCGCGGTATCCTGGGCGCGAATCTTCATAATCGGCCCCTCCTGATGGCTAAATACGCGAACGTCGAGAAATGCTCTCTCCGGCGCACACTGTAAAATCGACCGGTACAGACTGGACCGCGCCGCGGTGAAGGGGGAATCACCTTCGATTAAATTTTAGTGAGCGATGGCTCTGGCGTGGGCTAGAGCTGCGCCTTTGCAGCGGCGACGACGGCCTCGGCCGTGATGCCGAAATGCTTGTAGAGGTCACCCGCCGGCGCCGAGGCGCCGAAGCCGGGCATGCCTATCGTGGTGCCTGTCTCGCCGACATAACGCTCCCAGCCGAAGGTTGAGGCGGCCTCGACGGCGACGCGCGCCGTGCCTGCGGGCAGCACTTCGGCGCGGTAAGCGGGGCCTTGCGAGTCGAACAGCTCCCAGCAGGCCATGGAGATCACCTGGGTCGCGACGCCGTCCGCCTCGAGGGCGGCCTGGGCCTCGAGCGCGAGGGCGACCTCCGAGCCGGAAGCCAGGAGCACGGCGCGGGGCGTGCCCGAGGTCGGGCGCAGCACATAGCCGCCGCGCGCGCAAAGATTATCGGGCGTGGCCTCAAGGCGCACCGCGGGTAGCTTCTGGCGCGAAAGGGCCAGCACCGAGGGGCCCTCGGCGGCCAGCGCCAGTTCCCAGCATTCCGCGGTTTCGACCGCGTCCGCCGGGCGGAACATTCGCAGATTCGGGATCGCGCGCAACGCGGCCAGATGCTCGACCGGCTGGTGGGTCGGGCCGTCCTCGCCCAGCCCGATGGAATCGTGGGTCATGACATAAATCACCCGCTGTTCCATCAGCGCGGCGAGACGGATCGCGGGGCGGCAATAATCTGCGAAGACCAGGAAGGTACCGGCGTAGGGGATCACTCCGCCGTGGAGCGCCATGCCCGTCATGGCCGCCGCCATGGCGTGCTCGCGCACGCCGTAATGGAGGTAACGGCCGGAAAAATCATCGCCGTCGAGGATGGCCAGCCCCTTGGGTCGGGTGCCGTTCGAGCCGGTCAAATCGGCCGAGCCACCGATAATTTCCGGCGCCACATCGGTCAACACGGCCAGTGCATTCTGGGAAGACACCCGGGTCGCGAGCGCCGGAGGCTCGTCGATCAGGGCCTGCTTGTACGCCGTCATGCGGGCGCTCAAATTTTCGGGCAGGCGGCCCGCCGTGACGCGTTCGAACTCGGCGCGCAGGGCGGGCTCGCTGCCTGCCAGGCGGTCGCGCCAGGTGGCATGGGCCGCAGCGCCGCGCGCGCCGGCGGCGCGCCAGGCGGCAACGATCGGCTCAGGAATCTCGAAGGGCGCATGGGGCCAACCCAGCGCCTCGCGGGCGCCGGCGATTTCATCCGCGCCGAGCGGTGCGCCGTGGGCGCCGGCGGTGCCCGCCTTGGTCGGTGCGCCGAAGCCGATGGTGGTGCGGCACGCGATCAAGCTGGGCCGTTCGCTCGCCTGCGCCTCGTCCAGCGCGGCGGCGATGGCATCCGCGTCGTGGCCGTCGACCGCGGCGGTGGCCCAGCCCGAGGCCTCGAAGCGGGCGCGCGCGTCGTCGGAAAATGACAGCGCCGTATCGCCGTCGATCGAGATGTGGTTGTCGTCGTAAAGCACGGTCAGACGCCCGAGCCCCAGATGGCCGGCGAGCGAGATCGCCTCCTGGCTGATGCCTTCCATCAGGCAGCCGTCGCCGACCAGCGCATAAGTCCGGTGGTCGACCAGCTCAGCGCCGAAGCGGGCGCGCAGATGGGCCTCGGCGATCGTCATGCCGACGGCGTTGGCCAGGCCCTGGCCGAGCGGGCCGGTGGTGGTTTCGATGCCGGGTGCGAGGCCGTATTCGGGGTGGCCCGCCGTGCGGCTGCCGAGCTGGCGGAAATTGCGGACCTCGTCGAGCGTCATCGCCGGTTCGCCCGTGAGGTGAAGCAGGGCGTAGAGCATCATCGAGCCATGCCCGGCCGAGAGCACGAAGCGGTCGCGGTCGGGCCAGCCGGCAGCGGCGGCGGCGTATTTGAGCGTCCGGGTAAACAGCACCGTGGCGATGTCGGCCGCGCCCATGGGCATGCCCGGGTGGCCCGATTGCGCGGCTTCCACCGCGTCCATTGCTAGCGCCCGAATCGCGTTCGCCATGTCGTCATGGCTGACGGCGGCGGGGCTCGGGGTCGCATCGGCAGGGGTCATCGCGTGCTAGAAGGCTGTTTGGGTCCGGCGGCGTTACTACGGCGCGTCCAAGCGAAACGAATGCGCCGAGAGGCAAGATGACCGGCCCAGCGAGCCTCGTCAACCGAGTCGTATCGATTTTGCCGGGGCCGCAGGCGAGAGCGTGGACAGTTGACGGCGCGAGCGGGGAAGGCTATTGGTTCAAACATAAGAAGACGGTTGGGGAACGCTCCCCAAGAGATTGAAAAATTTATAATATGGCCACGCTAGACGAAGCCCGAATCCGGCTTGAAAAAGCCGTCGAGAAACTCGATGGTGCGTTCACCACGAGTCTGCAGGGCCGCGACGGCGACGACCCGGCCGCGCGGGCGGCGGCGAGGAAAAAGCTCGAATCGGAGCGCAAAGAGCTGAAGCGCAATGGCGAGGCGCTGCGCGCGGATCACAACAAGCTCTCCATCGCGCTGCGTGAGGCGCAGGAAAATTATGCCGCGGCGCAAGTGGTCAACGAGGCGGTCGCGGGCCGGCTCGACGAGGCGCTCGAGCGCCTCGAGACGATGCTAGAGAGCTGAGATGGCGGAAATTTCGTTCAACATCAACGGGCGGCAATATCCGATTGCCTGCGAAGACGGCCAGGAAGAGCACGTCACCCAGCTGGCGGCTTATGTCGATCGCCGGGCCACCGACCTGGCGGGCGAGGTCGGCCCGGTCGGTTCCGCCCAGCTGCTCATCATGGTCAGCCTGCTGGTGGCGGACGAGCTGTCCGATGCGTTCAACGAGATCGAGCGCCTTCAGGCCGAGGCCAAGGAGCTGGAAGGCCAGGCCCGCGAACAGGCCCACGCCGAACTCGACAAGACCCTCGCCCCGGCGGTGGACGGGCTGGCCGAGCGCATCGAAGCTATTGCGGTGCGGCTCGAGAGTCACTAAATTCGACATGGGCGGTGTCTGTCCGGCGCGTCAGGTGATTAATTCCCTGGGGCCAATACTCCTCTCTAGGGAGCTGCCTCTGTCGAAGGTCTTGCCTTCGTTATGCGGTGCCCACCTGCTGATAGCAGGCCGCAGAGGGATCGATAGACCGACGGTCGATACGGTGCCGCCCACTTCACACCATGACGCTTGCTCACTCCCCTGATCCTGCCCCGCCCGATCTTGCCGGGGCGAAGCGTGCGCTGCGCGCCGTGGCCCGCAAGGAGCGAAGCGCCCTGGCGCAGACCGCGGGCGCGGCCGTGCCGGCACAGCTTCTCGAGTGCTTCGACGCCGCCCTCCAACCCGCCTCGGGAACGATCGTCTCCGGCTACTGGCCGTCGCGCGACGAAATCGATCCCCGCCCCCTCATGGCGGCGTTGCACCACCGGGGTCACGTCTGCGCCCTGCCGGTAATTGCCGGCGCGGCGATCCCGCTCGTCTTTCGCCGCTGGGCGCCGGGCGATGCGCTGGTGGCGGGCGGCTACGATATTCCGGTGCCGTCCGAGAGCGCGCCGCAGCTTGCGCCCGGGCTGCTGCTCGTCCCGCTGCTCGCCTTCGATCGCACGGGCGCCCGGCTCGGCTATGGCGGCGGGTTTTACGACCGCACCCTCGACGCCTCGCGCGCAGTGGGCCCGGTGCTTGCGGTCGGGCTCGCCTATGCCGGCCAAATGGTCGCGGGCGTGCCCTGCGAGGCGAGCGATCAGCGGCTCGACTGGATTGTCACCGAGGCCGAGGCGATCCGGGCAGGCGCGTCGTGAGGCTGCTTTATTTCGGCGATGTCTTTGGCCGTTCGGGGCGCGAGACGCTGTGCGACCGGCTGCCGGAGTTGCGCCGCGATCTGGCGCTCGATTTTGTCGTCGCCAACGGCGAGAACGCGGCGGGCGGGTTCGGTATCACGGGCAAGATCTGCGCCCAGTTTTTCGACGCCGGGGTCGATGTTCTGACCACCGGCAACCATGTCTGGGATCAGAAGGAGATCTTCTCCTACATTGCGTCCGAGCCCCGCCTGCTCCGCCCCGAAAACTATCCCGCCGACCGGCCGGGCCGGGGTGTCGGGAGCTACCGCACGGCGGCGGGTCTGCGCGTGGTGGTGATCCAGGTCATGGCCCGGCTCTTCATGCCGCCGCTCGACGATCCCTTCGCGGTGCTTCAGAACGCGCTCAAGGCGCACCGGCTGGGCGTGAACGTGGACGTCGTGTTGGTCGATATCCACGGCGAGGCGACCAGCGAGAAGATGGCGCTGGCCCACACCATCGACGGGCGGGCGACCCTCGCGGTGGGCTCGCACACCCATATCCCGACCGCCGACGCCCAGATCTTTCCCGGCGGCACCGCGTACCAGACGGACGCAGGCATGTGCGGCGATTACGATTCGGTGATCGGCGTGATCAAGCAGAACTCGATCGACCGTTTCACCAAGAAGCAGCCCACCGTGCGGCTCGAGCCTGCGCTGGGTGAGGCGACGCTATGCGGCGTATTCGTCGAGAGCGACGATACGACGGGGCTAGCCCGCCATGTCGCGCCGCTGCGCCTGGGCGGGCGGCTGGCGCCGGCCTGGCCGCTGGATTGATTGTTTCGAGTTCCAGCCCTTTGGGCTTAGTCGCTAGCGACGACGCGTAGCGGCTCGACGCCGGCGAGCACGGGTCCCGGTGATGCAACTTCGCCCCTGCTCGCTTTCGAGCAGTGCCCAGCATTCGGGATAGCGGTCCACGTAGGCCTGAAAGTCGCTGACGGTCTCGCCGAGGCAGGCTTCGAGCGTCGGGCGGAATGCGCGCAAGGTCGCCCGGGTCCGCTTGTCGATGACTCGCGGGCTAAGCCGCGCCTGGGCGCGGTGCGCCTCGTAATCGACGATCTTGCGTTGCTTCAGGCTGCTCGCCATCGTGTTTCGTTCCTGCCGGGGTGGCTATCGACCCCGATCATTGTAGCGCTCGCACAGAACAAAGCCCATCGCGCGCCACTGCGGATCCGCGGTGGCCCTTCGCCCCATTCTCGCCACAAACGCTAATTATAAGAAAACAACAAGAAATCCGTGCGCAAGAGCGCTGTATAGGGCATCGTTCGGACGCCTACCTACTGCATGCTGATTCTGACTCTGAGTTTTTCCGACGAATTCGAACGGATCATGGCCGGTCATTCCCAATTCAAGAACATTATGTACCGCAAGGGCGCGCAGGACAAAAAGCGCGCCAAGGTGTTTACCAAGCTGATTCGCGAGCTGACGGTGGCGGCGCGTTCGGGCATGCCTGACCCGGACAAGAACCCGCGCCTGCGCAACGCCGTGGTGGCGGCGCGCGCCGCCAACATGCCGAAAGATACCCTGGAGCGGGCGATCAAGCGTGGCGCAGGCGATGACGAGGGCGAAGATTATTCGGAGATTCGCTACGAAGGTTACGGCCCCGGCGGAGTCGCGCTGATCGTCGACACGCTGACCGACAACCGCAACCGCACCGCGGCCGAAGTGCGTACCGCGTTCAACAAGCACGGTGGCACCATGGGGGAAACCGGCAGTGTGAGTTTCCAATTCGATCGAGTCGGCTCGATCCATTACCCGCCCGACGTGGCGGACGAAGAGGCCATGTTCGAGGCAGCGTTGGAGGCGGGAGCCGAAGACTGCGAGTCCGATGCCACTGGCCACCAGATCACCTGTGCGCCGGATGATTTTTCCGACGTGCGAGACGCCCTCGATGCGCGGTTTGGCGCCCCGGAGAATCCCGGCCTGACCTGGCGGCCCCAGACCACCGTCGCGGTCGAGGATGAAGACCAGGGGGGCGTGTTGCTGCGCCTGATCGAGGCGCTCGACGACAACGACGACGTTCAGCAGGTGTCGGCCAATTTTGAGATGGCCGACGACCTCATCGACCGGCTAACAGCGTGAGCGAAGGGGCACGAGCCATGCGACTTCTCGGTGTCGACCCCGGCCTGCGCATTACCGGATGGGGTGTCCTTGACGTGGCGGATCAGCATCTCTCCTTTGTCGCCTGCGGCACGGTCACGACCGATGGTACACAGGATCTCGCCTCCCGGTTGGTGGAGCTCCACGGCGGTCTCGCGGCGGCCATCGCCCGCTACGAGCCGGACGGTGCGGCGGTCGAGGAAACTTTCGTCAACCGAAACCCGGCTTCGACGCTGAAGCTGGGTCAGGCGCGCGGCGTAGCGCTACTGGTGCCGGCACTGGCCGGTCTCGAGGTGGCCGAATATGCCGCCAATCTGATCAAGAAATCCGTTGTTGGCACCGGTCACGCGTCGAAGGACCAGGTCGCCATGATGGTGCGCACGCTGCTGCCGGGCTGCGCGGCCAAAAGCCCGGACGCCCTGGACGCCCTCGCGGTCGCGATTTGCCACGCCCATCACCGCGCCAGCGCCAACCGGCTGGCGGCGGCACAGGCGAGTGCGGAGGCCCGGTTATGATTTCCAAGCTCGCAGGCGTTCTTGATTCCCAGGGCGAGGACTGGGCGGTCGTCGACGTTAACGGCGTCGGTTATCTGGTGTCCTGCTCGTCCCGTACCCTGGCCGAATTGCCGCCGGTGGGCCGAAGCTTTCGCGTCTTCGTTGAGACCCAGATGAGCGACGACGCGATCCGGCTTTACGGTTTTATCGACGACGAGGAGCGTAGCTCGTTTCGCCTCCTGCGTACGGTCCAGGGCGTGGGCGCGCGGGTCGCGCTGGCCCTGCTCAGCGTGCTTAACCCGGTGGCACTGGCCCAGGCGATCGCCGCAGAAGACCGTGCCGCGCTGGCTCAGGCCAGTGGCGTCGGCCCGCGCCTCGCGACCCGGGTGATCGCCGAGCTCAAGGACAAGGTGGCGGCTCTGTCCGCCGGCGCCGGCGGACCCGTGGGCAGTATCGCACCGGCCGATCCGGAAATCGCCGACGCGGTCTCGGCGCTTGTCAATCTTGGCTATCGGCCCAGCGAGGCGCACGGAGCGGTAGCCAGCGCGCGGAGCCAGCTCGGACCCGATGCGGGGCTTGAAGCGGTGATTCGCGAAGGGCTTAAGGAGCTGACCCGATGACCGAGGATCGCGTCATCGAAGCCGGGCCGCGCGGCGAGGATCAGAGCGAGGTCGCGCTTCGGCCCCAGACGTTCGATCATTTTGTCGGCCAGAGGCGGACCTGCGAGAACCTGCGCGTCTTTATCGAGGCGGCGCGCGGTCGCGAAGGGCCGCTCGACCATGTCCTGCTGTCGGGGCCGCCGGGGTTGGGCAAGACGACGCTGGCGCAGATCATCGCGCGCGAGCTGGGGGTGGGGTTTCGCACGACCTCGGGCCCGGTCATCCAGCGTGCCGGTGACCTCGCGGCGCTGCTGACCAATCTCAACGAGCGCGACGTCCTGTTCATTGACGAGATTCACCGCCTTAATCCTGCCGTGGAAGAGGTGCTTTATCCCGCGATGGAGGATTTCCAACTCGACCTGATCATCGGCGAGGGCCCGGCGGCGCGCTCGGTCCGCATTGACTTGCTGCCTTTTACCCTGATTGGGGCGACCACCCGCTCGGGCCTGATCACGACGCCGTTGCGTGACCGCTTCGGGATTCAGGCCCGCCTCGATTTCTACGAACCCGACGAGTTGGAGCAGATCGTACGGCACGGCGCCAATCTACTCGCGATGACGCTGACCGCCGCGGGCGCAAGAGAAATCGCGCGGCGCGCGCGGGGCACGCCGCGGATCGCGGGGCGTCTGTTGCGCCGGGTGCGCGACTTCGCCGCGGTGGACGGGCTCGTAAAAATTGATCTTGCCGATGCCGATTCAGCGCTCGAAAGACTAGAGATCGATGCCGAGGGGCTCGATGCCATGGATCGACGCTACTTGCGCTGCATCGCGGAGCATTTTGGCGGCGGCCCGGTCGGTGTCGACACGATGTCCGCGGCGCTCTCCGAGCAGCGCGATACCCTCGAAGAGGTGGTCGAGCCCTACCTCATCCAGCAGGGTCTGGTCCAGCGCACACCGCGCGGGCGGGCGCTGACCGCCGGGGGCTTCCGCCATCTTGGGTTGGAGGCGCCGGCACCCCACGAGGCGCAAATCGATCTGCTCAGCGTGGAGGCTGCTGATGACGAGAGCTGAGGCGGCCGTCCCGGGCGGCGAGGTGCACGTATTTCCGATGCGGGTCTATTACGAGGACACCGACGCAGCGGGCATTGTCTATTACGCGAACTACCTCAAGTTCGCCGAGCGCTCGCGCACCGAGATGCTGCGCGCGGTGGGGCTGACCAATCCGGGTCTGCGCGCGAGCGCGGACCTGGGATTCATCGTGCGCCGCTGCCACGCGGATTTTCGCGAACCCGCGCGGCTCGACGATCAACTGGAGGTGCTTACTCGCATTACGCGCCTGGGTGGCGCCTCGATCGAGGCGGAGCAGCGCGTGACCCGCGCCGGCGATGAGCTCGTCCGGATGGACGTGAAGGTGGCCTGCGTCAATGCGAAGGGCCGGCCGACACGAATGTCCGGTTCGGTGCGCGCGGCGCTCGCCCCCTACCTGAGAACCGGCTAACCAACGAAGAGCGCAAGGCATCATGGAAGAAGCAGTCGTCTCCACAATTACTCACGGCGGTATGGTGTCGCCCGACTTGTCTATTTTTGGTCTGTTCCTCGAGGCGGACTTCATCGTCAAGCTCGTCATTATCATCCTGGTTTTCTGCTCGTTCTGGTGCTGGGCGATCATTTTTGAAAAGTCGCTGCGGATACGCCGGCTGGGCCGCATGGCCGAGCGCTTCGAGAAGAATTTCTGGTCGGGCGGCTCGCTCGAGGACCTCTACGACCGGATGGGTGAACGGGCGACCCATCCCATGGCGGTGCTGTTCGGGGCCGCGATGCGCGAATGGCGGCGCTCCTCGCTCCAGGTAGCCAGCGGTAGCGAACGCCAGATCCACGGTGTCGAAGATCGCATCGCCCACGCCCTCGAGGTCACGTTGAACCGCGAGCAGGTCGAGCTTGAGAAGTACCTTGGCTTCCTCGCGACGGTCGGTTCGACGGCTCCCTTCATCGGCCTGTTCGGCACCGTCTGGGGCATCATGAACAGCTTTCAGTCGATAGCGGCGAGCAACGATACTTCGCTGGCGGTTGTCGCGCCGGGCATTGCCGAGGCGTTGTTCGCGACCGCGCTTGGGCTGGTGGCCGCGATCCCGGCGGTGGTCGCCTACAACAAACTCTCGATGGATATTGGGCGCTATGTCGAGCGGCTCGACATTTTTTCGAGCGAATTCCGTGCCCTGCTCTCGCGCCAGCTTGAAGAAAAGGTGAGCTGATGGGCGCCCAGCTTCAAGGCGGTAGCGGCGTAGGCCGGGGTCGCCGCCGCTCGACTCGTCCGTTAATGAGCGAGATCAACGTCACGCCGTTCGTCGATGTGATGCTGGTGCTGTTGATCATCTTCATGGTGACCGCCCCCCTGCTGACAGTCGGCGTACCCGTCGACTTGCCGGATTCGGGCGCGAAGGCATTGCCCGGCGACGATGAACCGCTCTCGGTGACGATCCAGGCGGACGGGACGGTTTTCTTGCAGGACAGCGAAATTGAAATCGACGCGTTGGTGCCACGCCTCCTCGCCGTCACCGAAAATAACCCCGACGCGCGAATATTTGTGCGTGGCGACAAGGCAATCTTCTACGGCCGCGTCATGGAGGTGATGGGTGCGCTCAACAGCGCCGGGTTCAACAATGTCGGGCTGGTCACGACCGTGCCTCAAGGCCCGGCCCCGGCGAATTGACGTATGAGGAAGGGATGGATCATATCGGGAGCACTTCACGCTGGAGTTATCGCGCTGGCGGTGTGGGGACTGCCCAAGCTGTGGGAGGACAGAGAGCCCGAGGAGACGCCGGTGGTGATCGACGTGGTCAGCCTCGAGGACGAGACGAACCTGCCCGATGCGGCGTTGCCCGAGCCCGTCGAGATCGAGCCGGAGCCGACGCCGGAGCCCGTGATGGTCGAACCGGAACCCGAGCCGGAACCCGAGCCCGAGCGGGCCGAGCCGGAACTGGAGCCCAAACCGGAACCTTCGGCACAGGTGACGGAAATAGTGCCCGAGCCCGAACCGGCGCCCAAGGCGCCGGACTTCATGCCCAAGCCCGAGGCCAAGCCGAAACCGCCGCTGCCGCCCGATCCGTTCGTCTCCTTGCTCAAAACGGTCGAGGAGGTCGAGCAGACCATCAACCAACGCGAGCCCGAGGAGACAGCCGCCGAGGCGCTGCCGCCGGCCCCGCAAGAGCTGCAGGTCAACGTCTCGGCGACGCCCCAAGTCACCGACGAGCCGCTTTCGATGACCGTGATCGACCTAATTCGCCGGCAGGTGGAAAAGAACTGGAGCGTTCCGGCCGGTGCCAAAGATGCGCGCGACATGTCAGTGGCGCTGCGAATCCAGTTGCGCCCCGACGGTTCGGTCATCGACGCCGAGTACGTGGACACCGACCGGCTAGACGAAGCCTATCGGCGTGCATTCCGGGCGATGGCGGAAAGCGCCAAGCGTGCCGTGTTCAAGGCCAGCCCCCTGCAAGGTCTGCCCACGGACAAATATGAAAAATGGC